>JAABUL010001692.1_pt1 | contig 40282 bp, 49 predicted proteins | sample 5559151 | NCBI WGS metagenome assembly JAABUL01 (sample SAMN10711876, study PRJNA513368) | rock metagenome | isolation source: Antarctica rocks | place: Antarctica: Victoria Land, Pudding Butte sud | reverse complement strand
TCCTGATTGGCTGACTGCTCCGGTCACGTGACCTCCTTCCTGCTGGATTTGCCCACGTCGCCCCTGTTCCAACTCCGCCGTGGTTACCCTGATTGGTAGCCTAATAATGAGCTTTTTAGGTCGCTTTACTGCTGCACGGACCCTCTTACTTGGTATTGCTTGTATCGCGATGGGACGGGCTACTGTTCTGCTTAGTATAGCTGTCGCGGAGGTGGCTATAAGCGATGCGACAGGAGTGTCTATCACCGTCCTGATCAGGGCAGGTAATTATCTCTTTCTTGGAGTGGGACGTGGTTTTAGTGCGAGGATATCAGGACTAAGTCTTATAAGGGAGGTAATAGCGGTTTTCTATTCCTTAGTAGCCTGATTAGCCTGTCGTTCCTAAATAACGGCTTAGTTTATAAACCTAATAGCCCCGTAGTTACCCTTTAAGCGAGTAGACTTCTATTATTTACGTCGGTTAAATTCTATAAGTTTAGAGTTAGTAATACCCTAGATTATAGACTCCGCTATTACTTAGATAGCCGTTTTACCTACTTTCTAAAGCACTTAATTGAGATCGGGTTATTAAGTATAGCATGCGCCCTTAGTTATATACTATAGAATCTACTGTATCTATAGAGTGTTAGCTGGCGTCAAGACGACATAGAAATTACTATCAGGGCCGGTAGAGGTAATTATAGCTTCAGGAGGTATAGTAGGACGGATCTTAATATTATATTACTATGAGGCCTAAGTTATAGAAAATTACTGGAGGACTAATTCTGGACTAAATGGTAAAAGTCCTGATACGGCCTATACTTTCTTTATATTTATTAGTGTTATCGCCTCGTATCGGGCTAATTAATAGATTTTCAGAAAGTCGACTTTGTCGATGTGGTAGCTACCTCCTAGGCGTGTGATTCGCTGGACGTGAGACTTGTAGGTAGTCGCTAAGGGCGAGAAAATACCGACATCTAATAGCTAGAGCAGATGTATTATATATAGCGGTAGGCATAGAAGAATGATCTTATAGTTCACGTAGTACTGAATTACTGCAGTCGTGATATAAGAAGCGTAACTATCGATTAATAGCATTCTATACTCGCCTTTCTAATAGCATTTTATCTCTTGACTGAAACCTTTCTAAAGCCATTTATAACTAATAGAATTATTGGTCTAGCCATTCTTACTAACAGTAATTTCGCCTGATTTCAGAGCTTCCTTCCAAGCTTTTTAGATTAATTTACCTTTGAAAATAATCTATAAGGGTAAATATCTTCCATCTATTAATATATATTTAATAAGCGAGACCTATTCACGGTTCTTATATTATATTATATAGGCTTTCTTTTTATTATACTTAGAGACTATAACTTTATACTTAATAATAACCCCTTATATAAAGCCCTTTTTATCTATATTATAGATATCTCTTTTATCTACTTCATACGTTATTTTAGTTTATAGATAGAGGTTAAACTAGCCTGATAGGATTTTAGGATTTTAAGCCATAGCTCGTTCCTTATCTAATAGCGGGATATAGGCTATCTTTACCTCTAGGTACCGGGTCATGAATTTTTAAGGCTAATTAGGTCTAATAGGCTTCTTATTACCCTTTATAAGAAGGATTTCGTTCGTTATAGATCGTACTTGCTATACCCTTACTAGCTAACCCCATGCTTAGAGACGGAGAACCCAGGCTAAAAGAGCTGCTTCTTCTCTAGAACTAAGTCGTTATTGATCCTTATAGGCTACTGAATTTAATTAACTACTATTAACTCAGTTAACCAGTGTACTTTTTAGTATTCTATACTATTTTACTGCCTTTATTATGGATAAAATCTGATTACCTATATTACCGGCCTCTAATCAGGCTATATAAGCTAGCTCTATGCGATCCTCCCTAGATAATTCAGCCTCCCATGAAGGAGGAAGAGGCTCTGGAAGTATAGTAGACATAATGAACGAATAGGACGATTTATAGCATAAGAAAGGTGTCATGGACTGGATTTCCAGGTATGCGCCCTAGAGCTATAGGGTACTAACCCTATAAGGCTGGACGGTTACTAGGTGTGGACGGTTACTAGGTGAACCCTTCTAGGGGAGAACAACCCAGATTTCACGCAACATCATAGCACGAGCTTAGCCCATGTCTGATCACCGAAGAATTCGCGGTGAAAGCTAGGTTATGAATGAGGTAGTGTCATTCTCTTGATGGAGGACGCTGCGCTTATGCGCCTGCAAACAGTGCCGCCAACTGTGGAATTGGACCATTCATCCTACAGGCCGGCATGATTACTTGGACCCAATGGCGCACAGGTGAGGTCTATTGTTCCTACACTACCAAATATTATATCGTATTATGAAAATGGTCACGATGGCAGTCAGAACTCGAGGTATACTACTCACCTAGCATTTCTCAGCAAACCACCGGCTTGATTCATTCTATTTCACACCACTTCAATTGATACCAATCGCTGCCTCCTCAAGCAGAACCGCAAAAGAAGCAGGTCTGCTCTCCCGCTCTTACCTACCAAATCAAACAACTCAATCGAACCCACCACAATATCTGATCTTCATCCCTTGCGCACCCGTACTGGATAGCGCCTGAACAAATTAAAACCAAACCTAACATCAAGACCCGTTCTCACCAGGACATACCGTTACCTAAACCAAGCAGCCCATGCTCCACCAATCGAAAATTCAGACTCTGAAATATCTTAAATATGCGTCTCTCGCTGTTGGCCTCGTTTGTCAAAAGCATACGCTGAAATATTATTCCCCTCTCTCAATAAAATCCTGAATTGACACTTTCAAAGAACACTTCAAACAGCTGTCGTAGAATCATTGCGGATGGGTGGGGGTGTTGATGCCTACATACCGTCTTACGTCTTAATGTCGCGTATGTTCGAACGGCAGAGCGGGAGCACCTTTCAGGTAATGTATCCTCAAATCTGATCTCAGTGGGATAGAATTCCTTCCACGAACCCTTCTCCGTGTAGGTGGAGCAAAAAACAACAGGACTGAATACTTGATTGGGAGATCACTTGCCGGAAACCTGGAAACCTCCTAGAAAAGGGCATCGCTTGCTTTAGTATGAAGCGCAGGCATAACGAAGATGATGCTCATGCCGACTGTTCTATTCGGATATCGCCCTGAATGGCTGATCCTTTGCTCCTTGGGCAAGGCCTGCGCTACAGCGAATTCGGTGATTGGAGAGGTTGTTGTCAGTTATACATTCCAAGTTGAACGATACTTACTTATTTCAAAAGGCGGGGATCATGCTCTGACTGGTAGCATCCCGGCTCAGGTGAGCTGGCTCTTTGTAACCCGAGGCATTATCAATGCTTTTCATTCACTATCCTACGCTATGCTCTCTTCAAATTTCCAAAGGTTGCCTCCTCCAAACCCAGACGCCCGAAAGGTTATGCATACAAGGGAAACAGATAAGTAACGTGGAAAAAGGAGGAGAGTACTGTACAAGCGACCGTGACAGGTAATGGCAAATTTGGGAATCAAAAGTCTTCATCAAAAGCGAAGTCCCCGCCGTTCGCGTTCTCCTTGACCTCTTCGCCCTCCACTGCCTGCTTCTTGTTCGTGCTTGCCATAACACCAGCCTTCTGGTAGTCACCGACGCGCTTTTCGAAGAAGTTGGTCTTCCCGGCCAACGAGATCGACTCCATAAAGTCGAAGGGATTGGTGGCTTTGTAGTATTTCGTGTTGCCGAGGGATAGAAGTAGGCGATCGGCGACAAATTCAATGTATTGCTTCATCAGATCCGCGTTCATTCCCAATAAGGCGCACGGCAATGCCTCTGTCAAAAATTCTTGCTCGATGGCAACTGCTTCGGTGATGACATCTTGCACGGCTTGCTTGCTTGGGCGATTGTTCAAGTGGGAGAAGAGCAGGCAGGCGAAATCGGTGTGCATACCCTCGTCTCGCGATATCAGCTCGTTAGAGAAAGTGAGACCAGGCATGAGACCGCGCTTCTTGAGCCAGAAGATGGACGCGAAGGAACCGCTGAAGAAGATACCCTCGACGGCGGCGAACGCTACAAGTCTCTGTGCGAATGTGGAATTCTTGTCGGAGATCCATTTAAGGGCCCAGTCGGCTTTCTTGCGAATGCAAGGTACTGTGACGCGTCAATGATGTAAATTGAAGTAATGTATGGTCAAAGCTTACTCGTATCTATCGCGTCAAAGAGATATGTGCGTTGCTTCTGCTCTTTGATGTATGTATCGATGAGTAGAGAGTATGTCTCGGAATGTATGTTTTCCATCATGATCTGAAAGCCGTAGAAACATCGTGCCTCGGGTATCTGAACCTCGCCACTGAAACGCTCGACCAGGTTCTCATTGACAATGCCATCTGAGGCAGCGAAAAATGCCAGCACATGGGAGATGAAATAGCGCTCGTCATCATTGAGTCGGTTATTCCAGTCATGGAGGTCTTTGGAAAGATCGATCTCTTCGGCAGTCCAGAATGAGGCTTCGGCCTTCTTATACATCTGCCATATCTGAAGGTTCAGGAAGCGTTAGCAGAGGGCTACGAAAAGCACTTTACGCGTGACGCGTGGTGGGGGCAGACACGGACCTCATGGTACTTGATGGGGAAGAGGACAAAGCGGTGAGGATTCTCTTGCAGTAGAGGCTCGTCTGCCTCGAAGGACTTTATCGTGGGAGCGACAATGAGTGTCTCTTTCTTCTTGTCGAATATTTCCGTGATTGGCTTCTTGACGGCGAGGTCGTCCATGATGGGGGCGGGGATGTTGGCTGGGAGGTTCTCTTTGCCTGTGGGCTCAAAACTGAGCTTCTTTGCAGGTGAGTCGCCCATCTTGAGATTTGCTAGGCCAGAAGACGCCTGCAATTGAGCGGCGTTAGCATTAGAACTGCAGCAAGGTGGGGTGGCGGTCGTGTGGTCATACCTGCTTCGAAGGCGTTATCTGAGTTGCCATGGTGTAGAAATGTAATGTAGAATACGATGGTAGTAAGGGAGCGAAGAGAAACTTGACTGAGGAAGTGGTTGGTGGTTGAGTGGGCTGGTGTTGTACAAAGAAGAAACACGTGAAGCGGAAATATAAATGCAAAGCTTTGGCGCGTCTTTGTTATCGTCACGTTACTTCGCGCCAAGACCAAGGTACTTTAACCCTGCGTTACTTTATGCAAGGTACAATCTGCCAGGCTAATTAAACCAACCCGAGGAGGGATAAGGTACCTATTTCCATCAGCTCGAGCTAAGCATCGCCTCGATACTTTCACCAGACTTCCTGAACTAACGAAAAGCGTACTATCGGAGAGGTGTGATGGACAACGTGTCTGGTATCCGTGCCCTGCCACCTACAGATCGTCTCGATAGCTAGTGTAGCAGCTCGGGTGACGAGTGATTGGACTGGGAATGGGCACAACGCAGCACACCAACGACTCTGAGTCTTCTCTTCTCGATGCACACTCGGTGCACGCCAACATGGAAACACCTAGAGATGGTATTAAGCCATACCTCAGACTCGTATTAAATGTGCTAAACCAAGGCATATCAACTCAACAGATGGAAACGCACGCAATATATGTGCCTTTCATTAGTACTACATGCAGGGGTCCGAAGCCGAGAGCAAGGTACATGCGTTGACGAATATTGAGGACATCATAGCTGGCCGAATTGTGACATTCAGCAGCTTCTTTGATGGAGACTAGACATGGCACGATCGGGCGCATTTCGTCCGATGGAGTGGAAGTGGTCATCAGTCTGCTATCCTATCTACGTACTATACATCTATTGGCCCATCATTTCGGAATCATGTCCAAACTGTAGATCTTTGACACACATGATCGTTGGAACTTGGCCTATGAACGTCGAAGTCAATATGAGGGAACAGGAGAGATAAGATCAAGTTGGCGGAGACAGACCTTCGGAAGATAGTTACTGGAAGTGAAATTATAATCGAAAACGACCAATCTTCGCCGTGAACGCCAAGTTCATATTCCCATCGCATTTAAGTTCTACTCTGTAAGACAAGGGCTATTCAACCTCTCAAACAACCAATCCCTCCAAGTCTTCCCGGCCTCTGGGCCTAAAGCAATGCTACTGGTTGCATAAGATCAGGGCTGCTGTGTATTTGTTCGTATGGTCTTCAATTCACCAAAGTAAACAAGTCGGGGTAGGCCTATGATTTTCGCAACGGTATTTATCTCTTGCACCCAAACGCCATGCTTTATGCATCACCGTCTATTACTCCATGCAGTTGCGTTCCGAAACGAAGTCTATGCAAGGACATGTGTCTTTCCTATATCTTTTCCTTAATTATGGCCGGCAACACCCGATCTTCGACCTTCCGCATGAATTTGTTCGTCTGCTCCGCCAAGCTCAATGTCAGGATCGTGTGAGGTAGAATCCTCGCCAAATGCGCAAAGAAGCCCTTGTAGATGGCTAACAAACCCTCGGTCTTGACAGTCTTGACGAAGCAGTCAAGGACGCCGTTGTACAGATTGCCGGTCTGGTTATACATCCTTGACATGACAGTGTCTGCACGCATTTGAGTCAGCAACCGACGATATCCTTACACACGGAAACCATACCTGGTGGATGCATCACGCAGCACACTACGAAGCCACTGCATGCGCTACTGGCCAGATGCAGTGCCGGGCCTTCCCCCATTCCCAGGTGCTTCACCAGCCTCCTCTTTGCAAAGAAATACGTCGGCAGCTGTACACTACTTCCGAAGCCGGTCCTCACCATTGCTGCTCCTACACCTCGATAGAGACCCTTGATACCCTCATTGCGGCTAATCTTCCCCAAGCCATCTACCGCGTTCTTGTAACCATGCTGAGTGCCGACCGGGAGGAAAGGAGAATATGATTGGAGCCGTGTTTTGACAAGAAAGAAGGGGGATCCAGCCGCTGCGCCAAGTATACCCGAAGCAGCACCGGAACAGATGTTCACTCCCAGCGACTGGACGTTGGCATCTTTGAAGATGACAGTCGTGACGCCTTTGCGCAAAGGTTCGTAGAAGCCCAGCCGGCAGCCATTGAGTATCATCTGATACACATACTGCAGGAGATTTTCAGTTCCCTGGTTGAGATTGTGTCATGTGTGGCCTACCGCAGCTCCGATGCCTCGAAACAAACCCTTTGGCCCTTCGTTTTTGAGGATGGTGCTAACACCGTGAAAGACTCCCCGGTAAAGTCGTGGAGCGTCTTTCTTGGATTGCAATTCGCCTTGTAATTGCAGCCTAGATAGGATTGGCATCAGGACTGGGACTCGGTAAATTGGGGATCGGGGGTTTCACCGAATCTTGACGGTCTCGAAAGGGTGAGTGACGGTCACAGCTCCACAGGCGGCCACACCACCAGCAAGAAAGGCTCTGTACCTGCATCAGCGGTGTTTGCGGCAGCTGCTAGATACACATCATTGTATACCCTGTGGTGGTGGCCATTATTGTCGGGTTCTTCGGCGCGTTTTTCAAGCAGTGGACTTAGAGAGGCTTTGGGAATTGCTGGTTTCTCAAGGAAGCTCAGCGTTTATAACCATGGTACAGGTTGTTGAAGCCCCTCCACTGCCATTACTCGTCGCCTTTCAGCCTGCAAGAGGGTTCTTGTAAGCCTAGTCAGCAGCCAGGATCCTGCGTGAAGCATCTCAATCCCCTAGAAGAAGCTTTTTTGCTACTTGAGCCTAGCTCCCGTGTCGATCACCCGCAGGCTATGTGCAAAGCAGATTAGTGCTTTGGCAGTAACACTTACGAAAATAATCCATTTGACAGAAGTCCAATCGCAAATGTCCCAGAGATCTAGCACGATGGTGACAGTTCTCGCTCCCAGATTGTCGCCTGAATGCGACTCGCAAGCGTGCACCTGCATTGACTCAACGAGCCCTGATATTCGGCATCTTTCGACATGCCATTACGATATGGAGGCACCCGATGCAGTAGATTTGAATTTCTTGGCCTTGCAAATCTTGAAATAGACCTCCGCTGCGGCTGCTTCACGTGTGCTATGTAACATTGGCTATGCTACAACCATAACATTCTAGCTTTTATCCACAGCTCAAGGGTATAGGAGAGAGTCTCTAGAAGGAATATCCTTGATCAAGTCATTTTCTCATAGACTTGCATGGGAATCACGTAACTCCCGCGATATTGATATGAGATCGTTTTCTGGCTGGCTGTTCTTCTCTTCTGCGTTATCACGAATCCCTGCGCCCATAATTTGTGCAATAGCCGCTTTCTTTCTCTCCCACCTTGGTAAAACCACTTCGAGCGACTTGTACCGCTCTAACATACCGTAGGTGACCCGATTTCTGTGGCGCATCACCCTTGCCATTGAAAGCATGGAGCATCCTTCATCTTCGTGTGATATAAATCTGCTACTCTAGCGCGACTTCTCATCATCGTTGTGTCTACATGCAGCACGGTCTATGTTGTATCAGGAAGTGATGTCAGCGTTTCCCCATTCGGTCAGGAACATGATAAATTGATTCATCATTCTATCCTTATCACGTCTGATTGCATTGACATTCATTCATGTATCTAGCCATTATTTTCTCTATACTACAGACGTCCCATGGTAGCTAGATAGAAAATTCCTGCTTTCTTATCGTCACTGCTGTGTACCTCGCTCAAAACGGCAGTCGGTTAGCCATCACCTTGAACAGTAGGAATCGTGCTGGAGGCTGATTGTGGAGCAGAAAACTTTGCTGCAACCTCACACAATTTTGGGTCAATTTGTAAATCAAGCTGAACGTAAAGCTCATTCACTAGGCCTCCTAGCGATGATATTCATCCTCTCGGCAATACAACATAGTATCTTAGGACCGTCACCTTCTCTGGTAGCCAGACGATGGAGTAATAATCTAATCGAGCTTAGCGTTAGGGTCAAAGTAAGTGTAGTCTTGGCGCGTATGCGAATATGTCTTTGCTGCACCGTCGTAATTCAACCATTTCACCATGCTGCTTGCCATATATATTGGTATACGTGCAGAAGGAGGGACCCCATGAAGGCCGATTGTGCCCCTACCTAATAAATCGTTTCCGCCGAGTAAGCTCCCAGAATGGCTGGACCTCTTGTAGTCCCACCTCCACCACCAGGAGGTCCGCTACCTACGCAGAAGACCTCCGAAGTAATTGGCACGTTCCGCCCAACCAAGGTCGGCCAGAAAGCCCCGCCCACTTGCCCTCCAGCTCGAAGCTGACCACGATCACAGCAGTTCAAACTCTCCCCCTCAAATGCTCATATAACCTCCCTCGACTTCGACGACAAGGGAGAGTTTCTTCTCGCCGCCACAAGTGCCGACTCCCTCCTCCTCTACGACGCACAAGAAGGCAAACCCGTAAAGACTCTTCTTTCCCAAAAATACGGTGCACATCTCGCACGCTTCACACATCACCCCACCTCCATAATCTACGCATCCACTAAAGAAGACGATGCAATACGCTATCTATCCACCCACGACAATGTGTTCCTACGATACTTCAGAGGACATACCGCACCCGTTACATCACTAACGCTCTGCCCGGCCTCAGACACTTTCCTCTCCTGCTCCCTCGATAACACCATCCGCCTATGGAATCTCCAATCGCCATCCCCACAAGCGCGTCTCAACCTCTCCACACCATATATAGCTGCCTACGATCCATCCGCAACGGTAATAGCCATCGCTTCCGCATCTACACATAGCATACTCCTCTACGATCTCAGAAACTACGACAAACCCCCTTTCGCAACCTTCGACATGCGCCCCTACTTAACGCCGCAACAGGCCGCCGCCCCTACTCCTCCATGGACGAAGCTCGAATTCTCAAACGACGGCAAGTCTTTATTACTCGCCTCGAACAGCAGCACCGGCCACCTCCTCCTTGACGCCTTCGACGGGCAGTTAAAAGCGCACTGTCCGCGCTCAACAGCACATCCTTCAAACTTGCGCCCACCGCCTGGACAGCCCGGGCATCTAGGACAGGGCGACGTCTGTTTCAGCGCAGACGGAAGATATTTAGTTGGTGGCAGTGGAGCGGACAGAGATGCGATAGTGTGGGATACGCAGGGCCAGGTGGAAGTGGAAACACGGCAGCTGAAACCTATGTGTTCGCTGCCGTGTAAAGTACCTACGAGGCTCGCCGAGTGGAATCCGCGGTACAATATGATGGCGAGTGCGGATAGAGAGGTGGTGTTTTGGTTACCGGACGAGCATGTCGGGATGGTGAAATTGTGATCTCTCGGAAAGAGCCTCATTGAGCACCACGTGGATTGATGTGAAAAAGCTTAACACTATAGTCATTCAGATACCCACATATTGCAACATTCAATTCACACCACAAAGAATTTCATCATCACTCGACTATTACACCGTCAACACTCCCCTCCTCACCTCCGCCTCCACGAAAAACGATAAACTGGCTCTCATCACACCATCCCTAATATATCTCCCATATAAAATCGCCGGCCCATACCTCTCCATCATCCCCCTCACGCCCACCACTATCTCACGCGCCTCGTACAGACTAATACTCGTCCCCTCCTCCGTCGCTTGCAAATGGAACTTGACCTCCGCGATATGAGCATCGACGTCTGTAACCGGCTCCTCATCTCTGCCTTGTCCTACTGGAAACTTCGTATCTATGATGCGCGTGATATCTTTCGAGATCGCCTGATCGTAGGAGCGGGAAGTATCGCGCTGAGGCCAGCGGCTTGTGATGGCTATGCAGCTGTTGTGTTGCTTGAGGGATTGGATGACGGGGATAAGCGGCCAGGGCGCTGTGGTAATGTTTGATGATCTTATTGACGGGATGTTGAGAAGTCGTACGGTGGGTGGTGTAGTGAGGGCTGCGACTGCGCTGATGAAGGTGGATGCTTGAAGAGCTTGGTGCCACATTATCCGTTCCTCCTTTCCATACAAAAATAAGAGAAAAGCTTTACGAGGTGTTCTCACGTATTGAGAACTGCCTGCACGAGATAACTACCAATGGTTTTCGAAGAGGAGATGTGCGCGCGTGTGCGACACTTTCTCGTTGGTTGGATGCGCAATTCATACACAACGGCACGCTTACGCTTAATGCACGACCCACTTCTGAATATGCGGATATAGCGTCCGCTGCTTGGCCCTTTGCTCCAATGCTTAGAAAAGTGTGGATGTATTTAACCGTTTTCTTCGCAAAAAGGGGCCGTGATCAGGGCGCAGATGTTGTGGAGAGAGAGTGTAGGACTGATATCGGGTAGGAATTTCGAAGTTGGATTGGCATAGTATTATCGGAAGAGGATATATGCATCTCTGACACTAGAAACATGACGAGTATGGAATAGGACATAATATGTTCAGTATACAAGAGAGATTGAAGGAGGGGAGAAGGATCTGATTTGCGAGGGGAACTAGTGCCATAAGTATTTCAGCTTCTCCTGAATGACATTCCCCCCTTTACCAACTACTAGCTGAATGGAATCAAGAAAATAGCGACATAATCTGAGCTTCTCAACATCAGGAAATCGTCAATTGCATATCTAGAGAATTGATACTTGGCTCCCGTTCAGAGAAATGATGGCAGATATCATAATGGATTAGTCTGGAATTAGTCAATACAACACCACCCCCTAATAGCACGCCCCACAAACCAACCCCACATTCATCTTCATTTTCATTTGCATCTAATTATCACATCCATCATCCATCATCCATCATCCAATCATCACATCCACCATCCTCCCTCCACATCAAATCCACCATCACTCCTCCACATCATCCTCCCACCTCCAAAACCCCAACATCGTCCTCCACCATCATCCTCCATATCGAATATCCATGACAGCTTTCCAGCCGTCATCTTCGTATTATATGTATCTCAGAGGATCTAATGCAGACTGCCAGGATTGAAATTCCCAAGGAAAACGACGAGGACGGCGGCGTAGCTGTATTGCACTGTTAGGAATTGATGTTGGATTTGGGGGTGCTTAGAGGGGGGGGGGTGGGATGGGGGTGTGGGGAGTGGAGAGTGGAAAGTGAGGAAGGGGAAAGGAATTCTAGTGTAGATGGGTGCTTGCAAGGAAAAAGGTGGAAAGGGTTGAGTTTTGTTTGAGGGGATTGTGAGAAATACAAGTATTCGGGAATGATTCAGGATAGGAGAATTAGGAAGAACTGCAATACACATTACACATTACACACCCCTACACGGTCCACACAACGAAGAGATAAAGAAAGCACCATTTTGCAAACCCCACACCCCCAAAGTGAAAAAGGTAACGAAAGCACAAACTCACGTAGCAGTAGCAGCCAACATCTCATGCCTCTTCGCCTTCGTACACACACTCAGCGCCGCGGCAAAAAGCAGCGTAAAAGCCATAATCAGACAAATCTTCAGCGTGCTCTGTCCCGGCACCAGAAACAGCACCGCCGACGGGCCGACCAGGAGCGCGACGGTCGTGAGCACGAGGACGAGACGCACGACTATGTCGATGCGGCGTTTGCTGCAGAGGTGGAGGTGGTCGGAGTCTGTGCGCTTGCGTTGTTCGGGGGAGGTGAAGATCTTCTGGAGAGGGTGTGAGTGAGTGGGTTTGGCGTGGGGGGTTGGAGAAGGAGACGGGATAAGGGAAGGGGATGGTGTACCTTCATTAATTTACTTGGGAGGCAAATGTTGAGGGTGTCTTCGACGACACCATCGAGCCAACCGCATTCCTGTCCGTCCGAGATAGCCACGAAGTCGTCTTTGTGTTCCATAAATGTCGATTCTTCCTGCGAAAGTGGTTTGTGGTCTTGGAACCAGTCCATGAAACTTTTCACATTCCTGCTTGTGGGCGCTTTGAGGGAGACATAGGTTTGTATCCTACTAATCAGTTCATCTAATGCGATTAGTAAACTTCATGCCACCACATTGGAGTATAGGGAGGAAGTCGGATCTACCTACCATACTCCCCGAGCTTGTCATCAATCTTCTTCATCAGAACTTTGCGGGAAAACACCGGGTCCTTGTCGGTCTGCTCATCAAACTTCCTCGATTGAAGTGCGATTGCTCGGTTCTTTTCGTCATCGTCATCTAAAGCAATCAAGTCTTTTTCTAGAACGGAGAGCTCGTCTTGGCGGTACAGAAGCAGCCTACTCCGCAGGAATCCGTATTTTCTGGCTATCAGGAAGTTCTCATCGCTATTGATGAACGCAGCTAATTGCGGGTAACCTCGAGGATGGTCGTCAACTGTATCGCAATCAGAACTCGCACGAGATGTTCGGGGCATAGACTAATGGTTGAGAAAAGTGATAGCTGGAGCAGCATACAGTCCCAGAGAGCGGAAGTTCATATTCTTCACGGCCATTTTGATAGATAGGAAAGCCAGCACGAGGAGTAACAAGAATCTTGACTCGAAGTCCTGGTATACTTACTTCGCTGGACCAATTTGGGTCTTCCGTCGGTCGATCGATGCTTCGATGGGATATTTGGCGATGTTCTTGTTGATGTGAGGCCTTGACAATAGTTGGAGAATCTCGATGCGAGGCTTATGTCTTTCGGACGTGCTGATAGTAAGATTTAGCAATTCCCTGGACGTCTTGGCGTTTTGGGATGCACTGACTTCCATGCACGCTATCCTGGTTCCGGTCCTCGCGTTTCTCAATACCATTGTCGATATTAGTGCCCTTCTCGCAATCAATAAGCCCACTCGCACTGCTGGGCGAGGTTGGACTTCTTGGACTTGTCGGCGCTGTTGATGGTGGTGTGGAGGGAGTCGACTCATTAGGCATAGCTGTAGCATTTGAGTAGAATAATATTCGCAATTGACAAACAGCACAGAAACAATCGAAACACAGCTGAGAATGTGCATAATCGAGGCCCTAATAGCAAACTCCTTCGTCGTGTCAGCCTCGGTGGGCACCCTATGCAAGGAAGGTCTAAGCCACCCCGCCCGCCGATTAGTTGCAGCATTAGGTGCGTAAATCTGCCTGGAACGAATGCGATGCCAAAGCTAGGTGCTGACTCCGCCGGCCACCCCTACGAGTGGCTCACCATAGTCGTATTTCAGCTCTCATGAAAGAAAGGGGCGAGACATTGTGTTTCTGAGAAGCTTGGTTGGCCAGTGCGAATTGTTCCCTATATCCTACGCCCGGTGTCATATCCTGACTAACAGGGCAATGTTATTCTTACAAAATACCCCTCATACCTCGCGCCCAGTGTCCAACCTTACCACTTAAGGCTCCTTTTGCAAATTCTCCTGTCGATACACCTTGCGATCCATTTTGCCATCTCGGGATAGGTAGTACTGCCCGTTACCAAGGAGTGTGTGAATGTCGTAGGGATTGGGATCAACTGCGCGGGCCAATTTCACGTAGACTGCTTCACCAACTTTGTAGGGTTCAGGTGTCTGTGAGCAGAGTGAGCAAACCGTGGAGATGCCGCCACAGAATTCGTAGATACCTACTTCAGTACTGAGATCCATTTTTTCATCCTTCTCATATCTGCTCCTGTAATCTGGACCTTGTGTTGGTGAATCAAAAGTCTTGGAGGAACCTCGCGCCTTGATTTTAGTTCAATTACCTTGGAACTCGAGACAGGGGCGAGGTTATTCACCTGATTGGCGTCGCTCATCATGTAGAGAGGTCCCTATGCAAGGTTTTTGAAGTTTCTGCTGCCGCTGTTGGCTTGCTGTAAGGCTTCAAACAAGGGTTTCAGAGCTGATCTTGGTCTCTTATAAAGCATGCGATGACTCAATTAACATGCGGGCTTGCCTCTTTTTGCCTTGTGGGGGGCTTTCAGCTGCATGACAGCCCCATGCAGCTCGCAGCCTCCCGTTATCTAGACTGTGCCGCTAAACCCCCAAAATCTCCAGCCTCGAGCCTCGAGACATCTCGGTCGGAGCCGAATGTTGGCCCAAAGCTAAGATGTCGCCATTGGAAACTTGTCCACAATCAAATGCTTCGACTTGTACCGATCTAGCCGCCTTCGATTGGATGTTACGTTGAACCACAATCTAAGTTGCCTAGCGGGAGACTTGTGCGCTAGGAACAGAATGCGATGACGTAGGGCACATCTCCAGTCGTTCGCCATGTTTTTGACTTGCGGGCGAACCAAATGTAATGATAGGCATCTTTCAGTGGCTGACCTTTCGTGTTTTCACAGTTGGAAAACCCCGATGAGGCGATATGCTTCTGGGCCGCTTGTGTCGACCTTTACCAGGAACCAGATTGATCTCGGTAGATGGCGCAGGCCCACCACTGGACAGAGACCCATTAATTAGCATTCCTTGAAAAGGGGGCCAAGTTCCGGACTTCTTCATTCGATCTTGACCTTGCTGAGATACAACAGGGTTGTAATCAAGATCAGGGGAGGCACTATCCCAATCGTAGGCTGAGTGACTGTTCTGTGCTAGATGTAGTTTGATCAGACTTGAAGGAGTCTCTTCGTGCTTCTGTCCCGCAATTTCGGCAACTTTGCGTAGCTGACGCCTGGCATGTATCTTTCGCATCAAGGGCTTGAGTTTCGAGGCCTGAATGACCATCTTCATAAAGTCTGCAATTTGCTCCTTGGGTGCGCACAGATCGTCAAATCGCACCTGGTCGACGTGCGGTAGATATTGAAGATTTAGGGCAAGTTCATTCATAACGGCGAGATCTGGTTTTTCGTTCAGACGAAACGTAAGCTTGAGATATCTTCCTTCATCTGCGGCCTTAGGCGGTCTGTCGGACTGCACCTGAGGTCGTAGCCAGATTCGGCCGAAGCTATGGCGCGCCTGATCGAATAGGAGGGGCTTGGGATTTGTAGTATCTGGTATTGTATGATAAACCTCGCGGTACAAGTGGGAGGTGCAAAACCCTTTCGGATTTTCTTCGAGTAGGCGTTTCATGGTATCGTGTAGTGCTCTTGTGAACGAGTGTGGGAGTTTCGGCGCGGGACTCCTCAAATTGTGGGCAGCCGAGGTCAACAGCTCGAATTTTCGCTTCCCAATATGCTCATGGGTGAAGGCTCTGGCGGAGTAACAGCAGTCAAGGATCACAAGCTGGTCGCACCTTGGGAGTCGCAAGCAAGTCCGAATGTCGCTGAAAAAGGCGGTGGGGTCCCCATTCCTGTCTCTTTGACACTTGCTATAGTGTAAGAGGTTAGCAATTGAAGGACACCGTTCGCATCGAGGCCTTGCACTATGCAGCCGAAATCCCGACTGGTTGCCGTGCACTTACGCTGCAAATTTGAACTCTTTCGTCTCCTGGCCTTCGTAGGCATGGCCGCCGTAATAGATGATCGCGAGATCATCTGGGCTATCGTATTTATGGCAAAAATCGGCCACTCTGTAGTGCAAGGCTGTCTCCCAACGTTCCGAGGGGATCTCGAGAAATTCAGTATCGAAGTGGAATTCGCTTTCGAAGAGCTTCCCCAACTTATCCACCTGAAGGCCTAGGTAAGCTTCTGCACCTCGATTAGACCTCCGAGTGAGCTAACCTCTCTTTGTTTACATCCCAGATCATCATCTTCCCACGTAATGAACAGTGCACCCACTTTCCTGTACCCAGTCTTTCCATGACGGTACTGTCCCTCAAGTGTCTTGTTGAAAACAAGCCGAGCTTCTTCACGTTCCTCGTCGCGTTCCTCGCGCTGTTTTTCGCTAGCAGATTTGGACCGAAAACAGTTCAATAGCGGAGATTTAGGACCAACTGGCACGTCGTTGGAGGGGTTTGGGCTCGGGGGAGGCATCATGAGTAGCCGGCGACCGCTATTGGTAGGAGATGTTGCGCATTGCCGGAAGATCGTGGGAGAGCTGCCAATGATATAGAAGACTGTTGGTCTCTCAGCCTCACCAGCCTTGCGCTATTTCAATCCTGCTGCAGCACATTATCCCAGGGCTGTGCCTGTCGAGAAGATAATTATTGCTTGTCACGTTAGAGGGCTGAAGAAGGGAACCCGCTCAGTCGCATCATGAGCTGAAGGGGAGTGTGATAGTTACGACAACACCGAAATGTTGGTTGGAAAGCACAAAGTGGAAGTAATAAGACGAAGTTGTCTGGCTTAAACACGGTGATCCTTTAGCTCCGCGATCTTATCGGATGGGTGCATAAGCCCCCACTCTTTTTCTCCTTACACCGGAGTACTCCTACGCGTACCAAGCAATGGGTGGTTATGTAGCTGGGTGAACATGATGAGTGTCAAATGATGCTCATTTTCACAATCGAGTGTTGTCGCTGTGGTTACACTTTCGGAAGATGTACGCTAATACGAAGAAAAGGCCTTCTATCATGGCCAAACAACTTATTTTATGACCCTCGCATATCCTAGAGGGTAACTCGTGATGAGTCGCCTCAATCCATCTGCACCCGCTAAGTCCGTACAGTCATGCGCTTCATATCTTGCTGCGAATGTTTTCGATAAAACATTGTGTCACGAAAAGTAGTGTACATCCGACGATAAGTGGAGAAGCGAAAAAGTGGGTATATCGAATTACGCTATTGCGATTGGTACAGTGAGTGGGCTTGCCGGAGGGCTGTGGGAACGGTGTGATCAGTAAACGATGGCCTGCGTGATGGACAGGATGAAGAACTTACTTTGCAAGACGCTGGCCTGTCCCTGCAGATGCTCACAGGCGCATTGCAACGTACTGCCGTCTTTGAGATCAAGGACGACGCTGTTTGGTAATTCTTGACGATCTTGATCCGGTATATAAGGTGGTCGAAACTCTGAAAGGGGGTATCTTCTTGTAACAACCTTAGAATTCTATAGATTGTTCGTTAGTCAGAAATCACGTTGAGCTAGATTAACCAACTTACGTTGTCCGACGTCGACGCCGACAAAACCAAAAAGCCTTGTTCATCGACGACCATACGCCGTCGCTTCCAGAGCTAAAGCACAAATTAGCCCAAATCTCAAAAATGTACTTGAGGACCCTACCAAAGTATCGGGAAACTGAACATTCACATCCCCCACATCAATCGCTGTGGAAGGAGCTTCAACAGTCGGTTCTTGGCGCTCCATTATAGGAATTTCCTTTGGACTAGGACTTAGAGCATGGGCAATGCTCCGTCGGGACATTATCGAGATACTCGACATGCGCTTCATGAGCCGACTACGCTTCGAATCCTTCTTTTCTTCCTTGATATCGTCTAGACTAGAGAGTCCACTGATCAGTGAAGAATCGCTGAGGCTTCGAGGAGGCATTTCGACCTCGCTAGCGCGACTGGACTTTGACCGCATACTCACGAAGGAATCTCGCCTTGCGGTCTGAAGTACATCAAGCCTCTGCTCCGTGCTTGAGGTCGAGCCAGACCGTGCAGAGGCATAACGAGCATATCGAGGTCTGGGTGGCTTGAGGGGCGATAGAGGCGGAGGAGCCATTTTTTGGTGCTCCACCACCAAGGGACTTTGATGAAGTTCCATAGCACGCGGTTCAGACACGTTTACTGGAATCTCAGGTGACTTAGTCCTTGCATCTCGAACGATAGTTGCAGTCACTGAGACGGATTCTGGCCGTGAATAGTTGGGTTTGGCTAAATTGACGAAGGAGTTCGACTTTACTACCGCCTCAGGAGAGGGAGACGGGGATGGATACCCGGCTGTTGGGCGGCTTTTGCTGTGAAGGTTGTTACTTGGATCTGATGCCCCCGGAGGTGTACGGACGGAGATTTTGCGCAGAGTAACGAATTGAGACGTATTCGAAGGAGCAGGAGCGCCTGATTGGGGGCTTGTCGGCCGACTCGAAAGCTGCTCGAGTGCTTTAATCCGCTGTGAAATCCCTGAGGAGACACCAATTTTCTTGGGCATCGGCGGCACATGTTGATTCTCCGGACGCAGGGATTGGGAGGCTGAAACTGATCGAATTGATGAAGAATTGGGTGGGCGCGTCGAGAAGGAGACCTCATCTTTGCTTGGCGGATTGAGGGGACTTGAAACACTTCGACATGGTGTTATCGTATCGACCAATCTTTGTTCGCTTTCGGACCTCGAGAACGAAGGCTTGATGGGGGATCTAGACACTGAGATGGGCTTTGCCTCCTGTACCTTAGCGTACTTGAGCTCTTCCATGAAGGAGTCATCCGAGAGGAAATGCTCATCAGAATGTTCGGGACTTGAGAGCCGCTCTGGAGTGTTGAACACACTAGGTCTCGGCATTTGCCTATCTCCTTGCTGTCTGCTGTCAATATCGGATGTAAGAGGCCGTGTAGCTTCTACATCGCCAACCTGAGCCTGCAACATTCTTGAATGCCGTTGGTCTTCAGCATCAGGCTGCTGTGACACAGATTGAGATTGAACAGAGGCTCTATGAGAGTTGAGAATCATCCCTCCGTCTTCGCCCGTTGGCCGTAGTGGTACCTCCTGAGGAACGACATATTCGATAGGAGTGATCACGGCCTGATGAGAAACATCATGTCTTGGAAGAAGCGCATCGAGTTGGCCCTCTGCGCCGCGATCGGTAGCTGCGGCGTCAGAGCCCGGTAGCATCACCTCGAATGGAGGCGCTGATATCTCAAGGGGAGCTTTTTGTGGGGCTTCCTCTCCGTTGTGGTTGGGTTCTGCGTGGGGCGTTACCAAGTGTTGCATAGATGTTATCTCGGACACCTTTGCTTGTTTAGTCTCCTGAACTAGCCTTTCCCCATCCGTCGGTCTCGTGGAAATATTTTGCTCCTCTAGTAAGCTGAGGGAATTTGCAGCGGCTGGGGATGTTTCCAGGGAGGAAGGACGTGGGGCTGTTCCCTGGGCTTCAATGTTCTCGATGGGAGGCTCCTTCCTGGAATTGAGAGGTGTGATTGCTGCCGCACCTTGTGAACCATCTGTCGTTGCAGTATATTGCGTCTCCTGAGTGTTTCCCTGACCGATCAAAGCTTCGTATACCCCGCTAAGAGCCAATTGTGGTGGCTCATGAGTCTTCGCAGTGTTAGGTAATTCCTTGGGCGCAGAATCTTTGATTGGTTGATTGACTTCATGATCATCCAGTCCGGCAGCACTCCGTGGAGCCATAATTGACCGACAAAGGGTGTCCTCGCCAAGGTTATCTGGTCGTATGCCATCATTACCAGGCAGTACAGATTGCTCTGTCGCATTCTTCTCCTGCTCCTTTTGCGCCGCAATGTCTTCTCCGTCTGTAATTGAGGAGGCTTGCGTGGAGGGTCCTTCAGGCGTTTCCGGTAACGATATCGGAGAAGCCTCGACGTTGCGGGACTCTTCTTTGCTCAGGTCCTTGACTGCTACGTGCACGAGGTTGGAGTCCACTTCTGTATTCGACGTATCCACTATCGCGTTGAGAATCGAATCATCTACCCCGAATTTGGTATACTGCGGCTCGGCAGGTGCCTCTTCGGTTTGCAGATCATTTGCGGCCTGTTGTGCCGCCAATTGCTTTTGCCGGAGCTGAAGGGCCTTCATCAATCTTCTTTTCTCTGGGGTGAACTTGGGCGACTTTGCTTCTGCCGGCGTTTTAGCGGGTGTCAAAAGGCCATTCATGACTACAGAACAATTTCGATCGGGTATTTGTATAGGCGTCACAGGAGCCGCACGAAGGGTTTCTTGCGATGACAGATTCCCGGGAAAAGCGCGCTGCGTTTGTTGAGACTGTGGCCTTGCTTGGCCTTGCCCTGGTTGTGACGGTGGGGCGACTTTTCTGGTAGGCATGCGTAGACCAGCAGGCAATGTTGAAACTGGCCGAAACTGATTGGACCCGTCCATGTTGTCTGAGCGTCCAACAGATTCTATCGAGGGGCGTGGCCCATATTTCACCTTCTGTTTGTAGCCGGACGCGTCGTACAGATCTCTTGGACTTGGTCGGGCAGATTGAGAGGATTTGCGACCTTCAACACTAGGCCTGGTCTTGTAGTCCCCGTACTCAAGTACTGATCCCGGAGCATTCGTTTGGCTTTTCAGACATTCTATTTCTCCCGGTGTTGGTGGAAGTGCTTTGTCTATGTTGCTAGTGGTACGCGGTCGTCGCGGACTCCGTTGTGTATTGACTGAGGTTGATCTGCTCAGGGTCTGGTCCCCACTAGTGACTCCATTCACTTTTTCAGAACGCGTCTGAGAATCTCCAGATGCTTGACGAGGTAGACTGCCCCTCTCGAAATCCACGGCACCCCTCCTTTCTTTCTTGTCTTCAACTCGGTATTCAGACGCATCCTCTGTGATTTCAGCTAGGTTTCGTTGAGGAAGGGAATCGCTTGAAGACTTGATAGATGCCGTGGCCGTATGGAGAGAGCATGCCGAAGATAGGTTAGAATCCTGTAGCTCTGATGACTTAGAGAAAGCCAAGATGGTGTCATGAGGTGATAGTCTTTCAGTGACCGACTGAAATTGGACAGAGACTCGAGCTGGATCCATTTCTTAGCAACCGCATCTCAAGTCATGCATCTGACAATCACAGAGCCTTACCCTGTAGCAGCCGGGACGTTCCTTCCGGTACATATTTGAGTACCACCTTCCTCCTACGATACTGAATGAAGCCAAACAGTGGCGACTGCTCTTCATAGGCATTGACAGCCTCTTGGACCTCTCCGAGACCTCCAATTCCTCGTCCAAGCAGGCCCACTTCATCTCGACTTATGTATCTCAATAGGAACCTGCATACAGTGTCGTTAGCTCATTGTTTGTACATTCGCAGGCGCTGTCGTCTACGAACCAACCGCCACCTTCTCCTAGGGCCGATTGATAGGCCTCGATCACCTCCGTGGCCTCCAGGCCATTGAGAGACATTTTGCCACTTCATGGACTCTACTGGACGCCTCGTTGTCCTGTCTATCGCAGCAGATGCTTCAAAGGTGGTCGTACTAAAACTATCCCTAGACCCTCGGCGATCGTCAATCAGGGGCCGGAGCTAGCGTCTATATCGCAACTTCATTCAATGCTCAATGCTGAACAATTATAAAGTGAAGAGAGCAGGTATTACGGAGAATTTAGAGTCGGGCGGGGTGTGCGCATGAAAGGGGGGTTCCTCTGCTGCCGTCCTCTTTGGTGAGGCACAACACAAAGATAGTGAGAGCCTGTTCCTGCATTCTCTACCCGCTTCAACCCCCCCTCTATTCCGCACCAACCACAACCGCGCTATCAAGCCAAGTCATGACACCGCGAGAATCCGTCTACTTGATTGAGAGCTCCTTGAGACGGTCGGCGAGAGTTAGGCGAGCTTCTAGAGATCGCTTGTAATGGCTACTTATGCACTTCCACCCATCTCAACTCTACCCACCCTCTCTGCGCCCGCACTTGCTGCAATTCTCGATCACCTTTTCGAGCCGTGTGTGCCGCTTCATACACTCTCTGTTGGACTCCTGCGCGACCAAACATTCTCCTCATACGATGACTGTGTCACCAGCATCGGCATTCAGCTTACGGACCTCGCGGAGTCGGCCTCTACAAGCGATGCACAGTGGCTGGAAAGCATACTTCGGGCTCATCCAAGATTAGGAGAGAAGAACGTAAAAAGCAAGCAGAGCCAGGGAGAACAGGCACGGCTGGCATCAGCGAACGAGGGCCGTCAAGATCAGCTGGCAGAGCTGAATGCTTCGTATGAACGTACATTTCCTGGGCTCAAATATGTGTAAGTTGATCGATGGAACTTCGTGCCCTGGTCTTATGCCACGATAGTGTCTTTGTCAATGGCAGGGACCGACCCACTATATTGGAGGATATGCGGGCACGCATTGATCGAAATGACGCTGGTTTAGAGCGGGCAGACACCATCAAAGCGATGTGCCAAATCGCCGCTGATCGAGCCCGGAAGCTTCAGTCCTGAGTTATGTGTGTGTGTAGTATCTGTGCAACACGTTTCCACCTTGGGCCTTTGCACCTATAACGCGCCGTCTATGCGCCCACGACCATTCTCCTCGTATGCAGCGAAGAATATATATCAGATTTAGCGGGCGCCACCGAAACTTCGTCCTGCTTCTCATTTTCCATAACAAGCTTGATCTCCATTCCACCGGGATCAACTTCCGGATCATCAGCTACTGCATCGACGAAGGACCAGGAAGTGTCAAAGAAGTCGGGGTCTGTATCCGAGGATTCCAGCCGACGAAAGTCGCTATGTATTGCTTGGCTTTCTGTGTCAGAGCTATCTTCTCCATCTTCTTCCTCATTCTCTTCCGACTCATCCTCGATTACATCGTCTTCGTAATCAAAAGCATCATAATCGGACGGCATTTGAAACGTCGCAGGGGGGGCGATAGCCCGTTGGGGCGACTTTCTCGCCGCTGGGGCAAGGAAAAGTCTGATACTATTAGCGTTTGAAGCTCTCCGGTGCTGAATGTGTCCATACGTGGAGGCAGCACGTCCAGCCGGGTATTTGCTCATCTCAACAGCACACGGTTGACCTCTTTTGCCCCTTATGGATATCCAATTCAAGATTGCAGCCTTTCGAAGCAGCTTGCCACCTGCTGATCTCTGCCTAGCCCAAGCCCCGCCCCGCCACGCTTTTGTGCCTATGATGTGGGTCGCAGGGGTAGCGTAGGGCCTGCTGAGTCTCGATGTTACGAGATCAAGCCGAAGTCGTCGTTTTTTTCTCTGTGTATGTTCCTCCTCGCCAGCGAAATTGTCTTGGGACCTCGACCTTTTGCGCAGTCTCCGAAAAGTTGTTTCTACCAAAGGAGAGGCAACTGGAAGATGGTCCACTGCATGGGTTTGAAAGCAGCTCACGGTGGACTCTTGCGGTTGTCGGTAAAGGACAGTGGACTTGCTGGTCTCAGCGCGACGGATGCCTACACATGGGCCATCGTTGAGCATATCAAAACGACATGGAGATGACTAGAATCAAGCAAGTGCTACCATATACATGGAATGTGAAGAAATCTGCTGGAATTTCGTCCTCGAGGCGGAGCGGGCAGTGAAGTAATGTATCAATTAGTCTGTTGTGGGAACGAATACCCCACAAGGCCCCAAATTGGGCAGATCCCAGGAGTATGGTGTTTTTGCAAGAACCCTGACAGCCAGGGCATACAACGAATAGGATCCCTACCGAAACGCCTTATGAGCTAGGGCCACTACTCTAGGAGGCCCCATGGATCAGCCGGAACCGTAGATATTCTCCTACAAGCTGCACTACTACTAGGTTATTATCCTCCTCTCCCTGGCCCAGGAGCTAGACGTTCCAGTGACGGGTGATTATGAATCTGATGCGTACGCTTTACCGTGTATACGCTTATTGCATGCCGTGAGCGGGGTTCTCTGCAGTCAGCATGAGAGTGCCTGGACCGGCATTGGCAAGCGAATCGGTTAGGATTTTGTTGTTATTTTCCCGAAATAAATTGAAGTGCAAAGAGGCACCCAGATAGGGCGATGACTCCTGGACCCAGCAAACCCAATATTGATACCCCAAGGCTTATTGCTCGGCTCGGGATGTCAAAGTACAAAGGGTGGTCGGCCATTAGTGCATAGGCTTTGTTACGGGCGACGGTAATACAAATCATTCGTAAAGATCGAATTCATCGGAAGGGCCGATCTGCAGTTGGGCGCCTCTCCAAATTGCGGAGAAGCGGAGATTTCCTGCAGCGCACGGGGCTCTGTGTCGATCATTTCCCATGTGCTGTCTCGTGCACCACGGGGAGGCTGCCTCTCTTGCGCTTGCTTGTTCCAGCTGTCGGGGACCATTCAGCTCGCTTTCCGACATGTCAGCGCAATGTGGAGTGCAGTAATGAGTAGCCTCATCACGCTTGTGGTCGATCCTTGTCTACCGTGATCATGACTTGGTACGGAGTTAATTACTGTGCTACGATTGGATTCGGAACGACGTCTGTTAAAGAAAGCCATGTTTACCAACGGGATTGTGAATAAGTTGGTTGACCAAAGACAAGGTACGAGGTGGCATGATGAATTGTTGCCTTGTGGATAACCCAACCATCCACCATCCTGTATTTTCAGAGGGTCTGCCAACTTCGAATGCTGGTCGCGGCTTCTCCCATCAATGTTGTGCATACTTCTCCGCCAATTATAAGAGAATGCGCATTACAATACATGCGTACAACTGTACGGTGAAGGACTCGTCCACACGTGAAAAAGCAGGGAGCATAAGGATTGTGCACGTTTCATAAGGCCGCATAAAGCGGTTAGAACTAGGGCTAAACCAAGCTTCGCCGAAACTCCAAAGCGAAGATGCAAGTAATCAATGTCGTGCATAGCAGACGCATTCAGAATTTACGAACTTGCGAAGCACTTCAAAGCTGCATGAAGCTGCAGTGAACTATCAGCAATGAGTATACCAGCCGGCTTGCATTTGCGATCAGACCATTGCCGGATTGAACCACTGGTAGCCGGCCCCGCAAGACAGCGGACACTTTACCACATATCAGAGTGAGAGCAGATATGCAGTCACCGGAAGGGATCTCGAGAGAGAATGCATTGGCACGCCTGAACTCAAAGGAGTCTTCTCACCGCAAGGGAGATGATAGAACAAAATCCGTTGACACCACCGAAGGTAGGGATTCAGCCCAGTCTGCAACATGGCGCAACCAAACGTTTCAACGCAAAGGGTGCTCACACTGAAATGGCAGCGCGACCAAACAGCAAAGCCTACCCAAGCAAATTCATTCCTTCACTCTCAGGGACTCAGGCAAATGCCCTATCCAAATCTGGCAATGCCGAAGAAAGGCGGGAGTCGAAGGCTATTGATCCTCTATCGCACGTATGTTTCACACCGCCCAACGCTTGATTGCATTTGGGCTGACAACGGATTGGCAATAGCATATCCTGAAGCGAACGAACACTGCCATACTACCGCCGAAGATGCGCACCGGCGCCCCATCTGAAGAAGATTCAGGAAAACCAGAATCAAGCCCAGCTGTCGCGTCAGGTCGAACGTCTTCGGACGCCGTTGCTGGAAGAAGCGAAAACGTTGTTTCAGGTGCAAAAGACAAAAGGTGGATATTCCAAATCCGGTCTTGTCAGCATTCCTGTGGCGATCACTGCGGCTAAGCCACCAACCCAACAGTCCGAGAACGTCTTATGCTGACGAGAGCCAATCTGCTGAGGTAGGAATCGAGCGAGCTTCTTTAGCCGCTTTGCGCCGAAAAGGAAGGATACGCTACCAGAGATCAACGACAATGAGTCCGAAGCGGGCGATCGTAGGACAGAGGGGATGGATGCCGAAATATTCTCACAGCCAATTGGTTACATACCGCAATTCCCTTTGCCACCAAAATACATCAAGGTGCGATCACATGGCAAGAAAGACAAGGATTTCAACAGGGTCTTTCTCGCGCAGGAGCTGAGGGGAAGGTCTGGCGTCGAGATCGCACAGTCTGGTGGAAGGCTGGTCAAGAACGGGGCCTACAAGCATGGAGAAAAGGATGGTAATGCTATATGGGCGATGGAATTCTCAAAAGATGGCAAGCACATGGCAGCTGGAGGGAAAGACTATGTTGTCAGGGTCTGGCAGGTTATATCAGCGAAGGAAGATCGACTTGCGCATGAGACAGAGGAAGTAAATCAAGGAAAGGGAAGCGAGAGCGTTCGCTTGAGCGCACCGGTCTTTAAACCAAAAACGGTACGGGAATACGGAGGCCATGAAGCAAGTGTCCTGGACTTGAGTTGGAGCAAAGTATGTCTATGGCAAGCCATCACTGGCAAAGACTAACATCTGCTAGAACAACTTTTTGATCTCATCTTCAATGGATAAGACGGTACGACTGTGGCACCTAAGCCGTCAAGAATGTCTGTGCGTATTCAAGCATAGCGATTTCGTGACTTCCATTCAGTTTCATCCCCGCGACGACCGCTTCTTCCTGGCTGGCTCGCTGGATTCCAAGCTTCGATTGTGGAGTATACCAGACAAAAGCGTTGCCTACTCTAATCAGGTACAAGACCTAATCACAGCCGTTACATTTACTCCAGACGGGAAAACAGCAATTGCAGGATGTCTGAGCGGGCTGTGTCTATTCTACGACACTGATGGCCTCAAGTATCAGACACAGCTACATGTACGCTCTGCTCACGGCAAGAATGCGAAAGGGAGCAAAATAACTGGCATACAAGCGATCAATTATCCACCCGAGCACCCGAATGCCGAGGTCAAGCTGCTCATCACAAGCAACGATTCCCGAGTGCGTGTCTACAATCTCAGGGACAAGGGTCTGGAGCTGAAGCTCAAAGGCAACGAGAATTCGTGCAGCCAAATACATGCATCTTTTAGCGACGATGCTAAATACATTATATGTGGTAGCGAAGACCGCAAAGCATACATCTGGTCTACTGGACAGCCTGAGACAGAAAAGGATAAGAGACCGATGGAAATGTTCGAGGCTCACTCGGCTATTGTCACGACTGCAATCATGGCTCCCACGAAAACGAGACAGCTTCTCAGCACGTCGGGCGACCCTCTCTACGATCTGTGTAATCCCCCACCTGTGACACTCATCAGCCGAACGCAGTCTCAAGTGTCCTCCTTGCCTGCAACTGAAGATGATCGGCAGGCGGACGCGAGCTTCCCAGCTACTCCTGCGACACCTGACTTCACCAAAGCTACGAAGCCAGAAGAGTCGCCGGCCTACCTGGCCCGATGTACCCATCCTGACGGCAATATCATTGTCACGGCCGATTTCCAAGGTCACATCAAGGTCTTTCGTCAGGATTGTGCCTACCAGAACCGCCTCAGAAACAACGATAGCAATGGTACCTTCTCCAAGAAAATGCTTGGCCAAACAAATCCAGCGAACACCAAGAATAGCAGTCGATCCCGCCGAGACTCTCTACAGACAGGCCACCCGTCATCCGAACGCATCCTATCATGGCGTCAATCAATCGCCAGCAACAACGGCAGCCTCGACAACTTCCGTCTGAAGCACCAAAGGAGCAGTTCGCCTCGCAAATCTATCCAAACTGCTGGCCGCCATCAGAGCCAGTCAACGACAAAATCAACCTCCCAACAACAGAGTCCGCAACGCTCGTTCGACGATGCCAAGAACCAGCCCTCACCATCGACAGATTCGTTGCGGCAAGATCACGCCGCGAGTCTCTCCTCGGACAAAGCTGCGGACATGGCTGCGAATCCGCTCATGCTACAGGGCAAACAAAGCTACATGTTCTGGAACCAGTCCGTGTACCAAGCTCAAGCGGCCGCTCAATCACACCTCGATCCCCTCAAGCGAAATGGCCGTTCCCAAGCCACAAGCACGACAGGCAGCAGTAACCTCAGCATAGACGGTCAACATGCACGTCTAGGCGTACCTCTCAACAAAGCGACGACTGCTGTCAGTCGACTCAGCAGCGAAGGGGAAAGCGATGCTAGTGCGAGCCCGCAGGAGGGCGAAGCGAAGGAGGTAATATGTAGGAGATGTGGGGGTAGGAGTTTCCAGGCAAAGACCGCGGGAGGGAAACCGATCTTGAAGTGTGAGGGTTGTGTAGAGGCTGTATAACTTGATTTCTTTGGCGAAACAAAGATACCTAGCGTCGTTAAGTGCGCGTGCAGGCCGACAGGCTTGGCACTTTCCCCGGATAGTATTAGATCAATCGGCTAAAATGCGTCCAGCTATATAGCTCTTGATGGATAGATTGGACACCCTTCGAAGCAAGGAGTGTTGATCTTGTGGGCAGGTTTGAGCCTGGAACGCAGCTGTCGCTTACGAGAGGGTCCAGTCCGGCAGGCACAGGCCGCTAGGGTTTGCGCCAGCCTACTTTCATTCGCTGCTTCGTATATTGTATGTTACATCTTCCCCGCGCGCACGACGCATCGGATTCTTGACAAGATGAGAGCCGATCTCGTTCGATATATGTGTCTTGGAAGACATTCTCGATGAGTTCTTTCCCTAAAAGATGGTTGCCTACCTCGCGATCAAGTCAAGCGGGCAGCTGAGTTGCGACACATAGCCTGTTCGTGGCTCCGCTAGGCAACGAATTTTGGCTTAAATTTCTATATTTGCGTTCAAGAAAACATTTTCTTGCAAGTATCTTCTTTCGTTCTTACGAAAACTACGCTATTAAGGATTCATACTACGTCCCTTTTGTTCATCATGTTCCTAAATTACTATCCTCTTTCTCTCCTCCAGACCCTCACTATCGCCATTTGCCTCTACGGGCTGCACTATACGTACTGGCAACTCACAGTCGGCGCCCGCCGCCGCCGTCTCGCTGCCAGTAGAGGCTGCCAAACTGTCAGGCGGTGGCGCGCCTGGGACCCTGTCTTCGGCCTTGATTTTTTGTGGAACAGCTTCCGAGATCTGAGATCTCATACGAACCTTGAGTCGATGCAGCGACGGTTTGAGCGAGCTGGGGTGAATACGGCCAGTTTGAGACTGTTGGGATATACGTGAGTAAGCCTTTAGTAAGGGAGCTGGCAAGGGAACTTGCAGGATGAAGACCTCAGCTTTTGCTTGGGAGGATCTTTGTTACCGTTTTTGGTGTAGGCATTGTGACGTCTTTGCTGTTCAGGTAGTATTAACGCTGGTAGAAAGGGGCTTACCTTACTCGACATTGCCAGATTTATCTCAACCATTGAGCCTGAAAACGTCAGATCTGTCCTAGCCACAGATTTCAAGTCGTACGTTTTAGGTGAGGAGCGAAAGAAGGGCCTGAAACCTTTCCTTGGTGAAGGTATCTTCACCACTGATGGCGCAGCGTGGCAGCATTCGCGGGAGATGCTAAGACCTAATTTCATGAGGAGTCAGGTGGGTGATATCGAAATGTTTGAGAGGCATGTTCAAAATGTGTTTTACTCTGTTCCGAGGGATGGTTCAATGCTACAACTGCAGGACATTTTCTTGAGTATGACTTTGGACATTGCGACCGAGTTTCTGTTTGGGGAGAGCACGGGATGCTTGGAGCCGGGCGGTGGGAACAAGGCGGCAGAGGGCTTTGTTAAAGCATTCTCTTATGCCCAGTCTAGTTATGAAGGGCAGGAAGGGGGTTGGGGGATTATGAGTATGTTACTGCCGAACGCGAGGCTGGAAAGAGAGTATAAGGACATAAACTGTGAGTCTCAAGCAATTCATCTGATCCTCCTGTCACCGTAATAACCGCCACTCTAATGGCATCTCACAGCCTTCGTGGACTCTATCGTCGACAAAGCCATGCTAAATCAAACAAGATACGAGACCGAAAGGGAAAACGGACAACGCAACCGCTACGTTTTTCTGCACGAGCTCTGCTCTCAAACAACAGACAGAATCAAGATGCGCGCGGAACTTCTCAACATCCTCCTCGCAGGCCGCGACACCACAGCTTCTCTTCTGTCAAATGTCTGGTTCGAACTCTCTAGACGTCCTGCCATCTGGAGTCGACTCCGAAGGGAAGTCGACGCTCTCAATGGTGAGTTACCAACGTTCGAGATGCTAAAGGAGATGAAATACCTTCGTGCAATTCTCAATGAATCGCTGCGTCTATATCCCATTGTTCCAGAGAACGGTCGCCAAGCGGTGCAGGATACGATATTACCAGTTGGTGGCGGCGTAGATGGCCAATCTCCAATCCTTGTCAAGAAGGGGCAAATGGTACATTGGAGCTTGTGGACTATGCACCGACGAAAGGATATCTATGGCGAAGACGCTGAGGAGTTCAAGCCAGAGAGATGGTTGGATGAGGACGGGAGGAAGGGATTGAGAGTGGGTTGGGAGTATTTGCCGTTCAACGGCGGACCGAGGATTTGTATTGGTCGTGAGTATTGCTCGTCCCGAATCTTCAAGACGAGATTCTGTGGGATGGGTTGGCTGACGCAGGTAGAGCAATTCGCGCTTATGGAAACGTCGTATGTCACTGTGCGATTGATGCAGGAGTTTGAGGAGATTGAGAGTTGGGATCCGGAGCCTTGGAGGGAGAGATTGAGCTTGACTTGTACAGGATTGGGCGGGTGTAAAGTCGTGCTGACACCCAAGGCTTGACATCTGGGCCACTAGCGCGGTTCATGGAAGCCGATTTCTTGGTCTGTATGGTTGGACTATATCTCTTCTCATCGCGAGAATATTCTGATGCGATGAAAGGTTGATTTCTTTGAATATCAAAGGCGCTCTTATATCCTCTAAATAACCCCCATCTGCGACATTTTGGAGAGCACAACATGATCCCCTCAATCGTGGTGCTGAAGGAACTAATCTCAATGTGCTTACGGGCTCGGGATCGGTCCTAAGCTAACCAATAAAGAATAAAGCTTCACAAGAATTGCCCCGGGAGAACCTCGGTCTTTCTTTGTCGTAGATTGATGACTCCTCTTTGAATTGAGATTGACTCTAATCTGTTGACAGACAACGTAAACATGGCTAATGATGAGGCTCAAGTCATATCCAATGTCAATCAGGCAGAGATTCCGGAGGTGACAGAAATCGAAAGCCTCTGTATGAACTGCCACGAAGATGTGAGCATGGATGCCAACACCGTCGTAGATGTCACCTGATGATCGATCAGGGCATGACAAGACTTCTCTACTTCCACATTCCCCATTTCCGTGAAGTCCTCTTGAGCTCCTTTTCCTGCGAACACTGCGGTCATGAAGACAAATCCGTCCGTCCAGCCGGCAAGATCCAAGAAAAAGGCTCAAAGTACACCCTTCGCGTCGACAATGAAAAAGATCTTCAGCGACAGATCGTCCGCAATGATACCGCCGTATTACGTATCGAAGACCTCGACTTGGAGATGCCGACTGGTGGTAGCGAATTGACTAACATCGAAGGTACTCTACTCAGGATCTCCACCGAGCTCGAAACCGGCCAAGCATCGCGCAAGCAGCAGGACCTAGCTCTTTACAAAGCTCTTCAGCCAGTTGTCGAAAAGTTACAGAACATGATGCACGACCGCAGCACATCTTTCACCATCTCCCTCGATGACCCCTCGGGAAACTCCTTCATCGAACCCCTCCCTACAGACAAAGCTCCCAAATACACCCGCGAAGATTATCTCCGCTCCCCATCCCAAAACACCCAGCTCGGTCTCTCAGCCGCAGAAGACCCACCAGATGACCCAACCACCTCCGACCCCCCCTTGGACAGCGAAATCGTAAACGACACCGTCTACACCCTCCACGACACCTGCCCCGCCTGCACCGCCCGCTGCCAAGTCCACGTCAAAAAGGTAGAAATCCCACACTTCAAAGAAGTAATGATCTTCGCCACCAACTGCGACAGCTGCGGCTATCGCACCAGCGACGTCAAAACCGGCGGCGTCGTGCCTGACCGGGGCAGGAAAATAACCCTCAAAGTGCTGACTATCGAAGATCTATCGAGGGACCTTTTGAAATCAGAGACGTGCGCGCTTTCGTGTCCGGAACTGGGCTTGCATGTTGAGCCTGGCACTTTGGGGGGACGGTTCACGACTGTGGAGGGCATTTTGGTGCAATTCCGCGATCAGCTGTGGGGTACTGTTTTTGATGCCGAGGGTAAAGGCGCACATGTAGGTATGGCGGGGGGTGATGCTATGGATACAGGTACGAAAAAGGAGTGGGACGCTTTCTTCCAAAAGCTGGCGTCGGCGTTGAAGCTTGAGATGGCGTTTACGATCGTCTTGGAGGATCCGATGGCGAATAGTTATGTGCAGAGTTTCGAGGATGAAGGATCCGATTCGCAGATTCAGATCGAGGACTATGAGCGGACGGAGAGTGAGAAGGAGGATTTGGGGCTGAATGATATGGTGCTTGAGGGGTATGAGCAAGCGTAGAATTGGTCTCTGTTTCGCACAGCGTCTAGAGACAATGTCCTATTCCTCGTCAAACCTAAGCTCCCAAACACCCAATTTCAACTCGTACAAATCTCCAAATTCCCAGCATTGCTAGGTAAACAACCCCAAAGCACCTAATCTCCACAAGACCCAAGCGCCTCAAAGCTACCCCTCCGCGAAATTCAAGCCTGATAACGTATCTTTCCCACCCATGTTGTAAATAAAAGGCGATACCGCTCTAGCTTCAGCCCTAAAAATACCTATTTCTTAAACTCCTAGCCTATCAGTCGTCTTCGTTACGGCTCGTACAGCCGTGATGTTAATGATGATACGGAGTTTAGGGAGATAGGTATTGTCGAAAGGTTAGTAGCGTCTTGGCGTTTTGGTCTTTCCTACCTTCACGGTCCTAAATTCCTCTTGGATATTTGACACCACTTCATAAGCATCAGCACGTAACGTAACAAGGACGGGTACAGCATGCTGTCGACAGATTCGATGTGATGGGATCGAGCTTTACTATCATTCTGCGTCAGTGTATCTTGTAGCCAACGAGTGTGCTTGATCTTGAATCTTGGGTGAGGTGAGTTGTTATCCTTCGATTTCTTGTTCAACACTGTCTGATGTTCCGCTGCTGACTTATGTTAGATAATTAGGGAGGATAGATCAGACTTTCGTTTCGTTCTGGTCACTGTCAGCCCATTCGGACAGTACGACAAGTTCAACATTCTTGGATATGACTCCGCACACTTATGTTGGCTAACCAGTGAGGATAAAATCAAACCTCCATTTCCTTCTGGTCACTGTCCCCCCATTCGGACAATACGACAGGCATCTAAACTTGAATCAACTCACAGTCATAGACTAGCACTCACTCGGTTGTGGAGGTGGACTGTGAGATACCCTGATTCACCGAGCCTCGACACCTTACTCAGTCCAAGCTGAGCTTACTGTCAGCTCCAAGGTACGTGGGCCCTCCTTCGCATGCAACTAGGCATATCTGACGCCCTCCAGAACGTCACCATGACAAACTTCCTTTCGTTACCGCTGGAACTCCGCCGCAAGATTTACGGCTATGTTGTTAGAGGAGCTTTCATGGGCGGACATGGCCCACAGTAGTATGGCAGTATCCTGTAGCGTCAACAACAACGGCAGCGATGCACTAACGATCACCTTGGCGAACTACTTAAGAGCAAGTTGCTAGATCATGGGATGATGTACACTCGCCCCAGCATTCGCGATGAATTCCTCCACGTCCTATACGGGATGGTGACGATCCAGTTCCGAACTGTATCTGATCGGCGGGATACCGCAGACAGCAGCGCTAGCACCGAGAACTTTGGGACTTTCATACAGGAGAGCAGACACCGCCCCTTCGACCAGATTAAAATCCTCGAATTCACCTACAGTGACGAGAGCGCGACAGGCGAGGACTCTAGCCGTAACAGCCAATTGGTGGAAGCCCTCCAGCATTTTGCTGGTTTTGGCTGCCATCTGCGTTACTTCGTTCTCAAGCTTGGCTTAGCTGGCAAGGACGACAAGTTTCCAGATCTGGATTCCTGGCGTACAAAGCTCCTAGGCGGAACTGCGATAGTGGACGCTTTGTGTACGCTTCATGTCACGAAGAAAATCATTATTCTGGTGAGCGATGGCAAGCTTCAGAACAAAGGTGTGGAGCTCATTGCGAAGATGGCCGAGGAGGTTGCGACAAGAAAGAGATGGTACTCTTTTGGGGACAACTGGGCTGATGTGTCTGAGGACAGACATGGCTGTGACTGGTTTCTGCAGCCTTTCATGAATTGAATAAGACGGCCGCGAGAATGGTACTCCTGCAGGAAAATAAGGGATCACAATGGTGTTGTATATCTTACGAGCCCCAATATGTCACGAGAAAGACGAAACCATCCCTGACCATCTTCTTTCCTGAATCATGAATCTGTGCGGCTGGCATCAGGTACCTCGGATGGGCAAGCTTCGGGGGCTTCGGCTGGCTCCAGCACTCACGAAGTCTCAGTCGTGGAGGGAATCGACAAGGTATGTTCGATAATGACTCCGGACCTTCAAGCATTGCCAGATGAAGTGGGTTCGGGATTATCGCTGCCGAGCACACTCTTAAAAAGCTCACATACGGGAGCTACAATCTGTGCGAGTATATACAACACGGACTGAATCGGGCACGCTTTCGCCCGCATCAAAGCTGCCTACATTGTAAGTTTGGAATCTTTATAGTGTTGTCTTACAGCCTTCAAGGATGTCTACCGCTTGCGGTACAGATGTCTCGGGCGGAGACGCGACGGAGTTCTTGGGTGACTTGGTTGGAAGCACGCTTGTAAATTGCTTTTCGAAATCCTGAATCATGTCTGACTCACTCCTTGCCATTGAAGTTTGGAGACTTTTCTGGCCAAAAGTTGCAGGAAAGTGCGTTGTTGCTCGCCTCGTGGAGCATAGTAATGAGGCTTTGGAGACGCAACTCTGCCTACCGGACCGCGTTATGGCCGTTCAATGGTATAGTCAAGCGCGATTCACCGTTGTTTTTCGATTTTGTGAGGAATTTGTGGGCTGTGGCTGGCTGAAGAATTCAATCCATTTCTAGTATTCTAGCGAAAGCCAACACGCTGTTGGTGCCTAGAGATCCAGGCAGCAGGGATGAACGGTACCTCGCTCTGCGATTGTTATCCGATCTTCGAAGCGCACCTCTGAACAGCGTGAAGCCCATCGTGTCAACCGGAGAGAGACGGCACCTCAGCGAATACCATCAGTGCGATCTTCTTTCCCATTTGTGATTGTTTTCCTCAATCATTTCATCTTTTTAAAAGCTCATTCTTGACTATGACTTGAAGAATTACATGGACCTGGGTAAGCTTTGGCAGGAAGGGACGCCAGACGAAGGCTGTGGGGGCGATGTTGGCTCTAGATGAAGATTTCGAAACGTGCGCAGCCCGCCCGCATGGCGCAGGATGAATTCATCGTCGCCGTCCAACTTGAGATGAAGATTCTTTGCCAAGTTTCAGGTCGAGATCCTGGCACAATACTGATAGTCGTGGCTCTGTCGGAATATTTCCTACGTGGAAGGAAAGAGAGGGAAAGTGCAAGTGAATGATCTCGACTGGCTAATTCTACGGCTTGCGAGTGATTGTCAAGGCGAGCGGAGCACAATCCTTTATCGGTGCATTTGCTTTGCTAGGCACAACATAAATAGACACGATTATGAGATCCAGCCGTCCGACAAGCCCACCGCAGTCATACTCGTATTCCGAGCTAGGCGTCCCGATTGCCAAGACTTCGGGATTTACGGCCTGGGAGGGGCTGCACTGCCCACCAATAACAGCGACATGAAACAACACGATCCCTTGGGATCAGCCAGCCTTACTAGACTTTACTATAGTAGTCTGCACCTTGCTGATTTTAGTTCCCGGCACAGGAAGCATTAAGCAAGGGCGGAGTCTCTGAGCCTACTGGACGCTATGGCTGAGAAGTAACCACTAATGCATCCATTCTATAAAGACCGAGCATGACCGGGCCTCTGACAAAGGCACAATCGCCAATCAAAGCTACACGTAGCAAGCCATTTTCGATATCCCACTGACTGACCTTTTGCATCCCACCTTGCATTGACGCCAAGGAAGCCCCAATTCCACACGCACAAACTCGAAGTCTCGACCTTCTCGGTTTCGCCATCTATAACATCTCCTCTGCCCCCAAAGCGCAAAATAGACTTCATCCCACGAACACAGTCTGCATCACGGAAAACCCACCCATCCGCAAAATTACAACTTTCAACATGCCTGGACTAGAGTACGTTTATTCTCCCTCCACCCACCATGCCATCTACTAATCCAATCTGCAGAATCTTCATCTTCGGCCTCACTGCCGCCTTCCTGGGCGGATTAGCTCCAAGCTCCCCCATCTTCGATCCTTTGGACCGACAAAACAGCAACACCAAGTCTGCGACCGACAATCTTTTTCTTGTGCATCGGCATAGTTTCTTCAATGACCCTTTCGGCATGAACGGAGCGAAGGGTTGTGCGTCAGAAGCTTTGATCAACCAGTCATTCGATGATGAAGTGGAGGACCTGATGGATAATCCGTGGTGATTTGTTTTGAGCAATGATGTGATGTGTGACACGAATGACGGAATACGGTCTTTACGATATGCATACACTCTTTAACGCTACTGCCCTTGGCCCTTATCGTTCCGACAAATCACGATCGGATACGAAGATGGAGTCAGCCAGCCACGAGCTGAACGAAGATGAACTCAGCCAGCCACGATCTGACTGTAACAAGCGCGCCCATCATGGAGTGCACGGCGCCCACTCAAGGAGCATCTTCGTCCACATCACTATCGGCCCCACGGTGTAGCGGCGACCGGAAGTGGAAGGCAACTGACTCAACTCAGCGATGGGCGGTCTATTGCATGCTGAAGATGCATGCGTTGTGCATGGAGGGGTGGATGGATGCTCATGCAGGGCAGCTCTAATAGTGCATCCGGATCGGGGATGCCAAGCGGGGCTTGCCCACTAGAGGCACACAAGCTGAATGTCGAAATTCTCCAAAAAGCCATAGAGGCATGCAAGGTGGAACACGTTTCCGCGCCATTATAGATCTCATTTCGAGCTAAGATCTGGTTGTACCGAATGAGATCAGAATGTGCACCATGATCTGAGACGTTGTGATTCTAGAACCTTTATCCTACCACATACTTTTACACTCTTTTCGAGGGCTTGGTGGGGCCTCGTAACTCCGAGGCCATTCCGCTCGGAAATCCGACCACGCGTAACCACCACCGGGTCTGAGGTTCCTGAGACTACTTACTCTGGAACGGAGATGTCTTCCCATAATGACCAGAAACCCGGTACGTTTACGGCCATCACAACGCCCCATTTACAATCGGTCCTTCCACCGATCAGCGTTGGCTTTGTGTGGCGAACGGCAGTCCTTCCACTTCTGAACTCTACGTGATCTATTCCAACGGTAGAATGCCGCGATCAGCGATGCCCGTGAATGCAACTGTCTGATGCTCGCTGGAGTAGTAAAGAGACGGGTTGATGGAATGGATTGGAATTGTCGTAATACCTTCGACCAAATGAATAAATTCCTTGTACATTATGAAAGTAGTTCGTGTGAAATTGTGAATGCTAAGATAGACCACCGAGATACTGCTTATCCCACTCCATTGTAAAGCCTCTTGCCATCGACTCCAACCACATTATCTACTTTCCCTTCTCCCTGTCCTGTTCCTTTCCCCCACCCCTCCCTCGGCTGAATATGCCAGTACTTTAGTGTGCTATTAGCCTGTTCCACCGTAACAGCTCCTCCTCTTTTCCCACTCATCTCCATGTGAAGTTCTCACAACGAGACAGAGCCATATTGAGGGCCTTGAGGGCAAGTTTGCGCCAGAGTTGGAAGGGATGGGGGCTTGGAGGTTGGAAGGGAGAAATAGATGGAGTGGGAGGGGTAGGGATGGCGGCCTGGCATGAATATGGCTACGGCAATTCATACGTACATCACCAAACGCGCCTGGCGCGCGGAAGAATATCGTCCCTCGTCATCGTTGGGCAAATTTCCAGTTGTCTCTTTGAGTCGTTGCATCTGATCCTTTGCAGTATTCTTGCATTCGAAGCAATGGGAAGTCTGACCAAAAGCTGGTCCAATTCTATGATGGTCCTGAGAACTTGAAAACCTCTGCAATTCGCACACATGGCGCGCAAAGGGTTCATATCCAGTGTCTTAAATATTCAGTCCACTCTTTGTATATAAAAACCATCAATCATTCTATTACCAGCTTAATGATGGGTTTGGGGACCACCCGGTCAAAAGGCGTTCGATCTTTCCGCCTGGTCTCATTACAATTTTGTTCCCAGCGCTCATATGCGGCTCCAAGCTACAGTACGCCCGCTCCTGTTGGAATTTCAAAGGCAGAGGTCCAGTCTGCCAAGGAGTACTGCTCTGGTCTGCTTCAGTGTGTACTCATTGAATTCTATGAGAAGTAGCGCCTCTGATCTGACCTAGGAAGTTTGACTCTCCCTCTCACACCCTTCTGGCTTTCATCCCGCCCTCATCCCAGACCGCGTACCTCGCCCTTCGTGCGTTCAACATTGAAACATCTCGTATAGCCGACTCTGTTTCCACTCCCACAGTCGGTGCCATGCGATTCCAATTCTGGCGCGACAATGTCAATCGCGCCTTCGCTGGGACGCCTCCCAAACAGCCTGTGTCCATATTGCTTGCACACTGCCTGTCTGACCTGGACCAACGTAGTGGCGGGGCTGCGAAATTGAGCAAGAGCTGGTTCATGAGGATCATTGCAGAGCGGGAGAAGTACATCAACAATGCGCCATACCCTACATTGGAAGCATTAGAGAAATACGGAGAAAATACATATTCGACTTTGCTCTACCTGACACTACAAGCTTTGCCGATGGGAAGTGTAACCGCCGATCATATCGCAAGTCACGTTGGGAAAGCCGCTGGCATCACTGCTGTGTTGCGTGGGTTACCGCTCGTCGCATTTCCAGCCGCACCTAAGCATCATTCGAATTCTGCTCCTCTGGGTGGCACCTTGGCTGGCCAACGCACAACTCAAGGAAGCGTCACTTTACCACTGGACGTCATGGCCAAAGTAGGGGTGAGAGACGAAGACGTACTGAGAAAAGGAGCCGAGGCGGAGGGTTTACGGGACGCGGTCTTTGAGGTCGCCACAAGGGCGAGCGATCATTTGATCACAGCAAGGCAGATGCTGAAGAATGTATATGCTGGCGAAGAGGTGGGGCATGACTTTGAGCACGAGGGCGAGGAAGAGCATCTGAACAACAGCAGTCGGAAGAGCAAAGGGTTGCAACAGAAGGAGGAGGTGGAGAAGGCATTTGGAGTCTTCATGCCGGCAGTTTCGACAGAGCTATGGCTGAACAGGCTGCAGAAGCTTGATTTCGATATTTTCAGGGAAGAACTGAGGAGGCGCGAGTGGAAATTGCCTTTCAAGGCGTACTTTGCCTATAGGAAAAGGATGTTTTAAGGGCAATGGGACGAATTTGATGGATTGTGAAACTACTAGGAACCAGGCAATATTGGCGGTCATCGCGCCCCAGCTGCACAGCTTTGTGGCAAATTTCGCTCAAGTCGAAGCCCCGATGGCTGCTGGATCTCCTTTCGTCACTCCGGAAAGAAGGTCACTTGACGTCTCAAACGCCACCTCTTTTGCCATATCAGAGTCACATGGTTCAGAGGATGTTGAAATGAGAGCTTGAAGTCTCTACCCAATCCCGCACGAGAGACCTTCGAGACGCACCAAGATTACAACATGTTGTCTCAAAACACTCTCGGCTTTCATTCGACTCTGACCTAAGCGTTCACATGCAAGCGTACCAAGACCTCCTATCTAATATACCCGTAACCCGGCGCCTAACTCTATAGGGATCATGCCTAGCTCATGTCGTGACATAGCCAGACTCGCGTTCGATTCCGTATCGTTCGGGTAGGAAGCTGTTGAAGCCTTGGATTAGGTCTGGATGACTGGCAAATAGACGGGATACTCTATCGATTACTCCAGTGACACCTATAAAACTAGTCTGAAAGTTTGCAAACACAATCAGAAATTCCGTATACACTTCAGGTTGGTGTGCAAAGCGGCTTTTGACACAATTCAGGTATCGATAGACATCGGCGAGAGCCGTCGAATTTTCTTCTTGGAATTTCAGGCGCACTCGACGGAAACATTCTGGAGCGTCGTCTTGTTTGGCCCGTTCTGGACGTGGACCTCTCAGCGAGGGTTCAACCGTCGATACGATAGGCTCCCACATCGTATGACTGTCCTCGCCCGAT
>JAABUL010001691.1_pt1 | contig 40299 bp, 35 predicted proteins | sample 5559151 | NCBI WGS metagenome assembly JAABUL01 (sample SAMN10711876, study PRJNA513368) | rock metagenome | isolation source: Antarctica rocks | place: Antarctica: Victoria Land, Pudding Butte sud | reverse complement strand
TGAAGAAAGTGCTGAACAACGGGAAGAAGTGCTGGGGATGGCCCGAAGGGTTCAATAGGGGTGCGCTAGGTCCAAACTAGGCATAGCGCCATCTGGACCCTGGCCGGTTCAGGCATGTTCGTAACAGTAGGTAGGTGAGTAGGCGAACGAGAGGTAGCTGAGTTGATAGCTGAAGAAGTAGATAGGGTGACGAGTTGATATCTGAACATGTAGATAAGCGAGTAGGTAGGGTGGTGAGTAGGGCGGTGGCTGGGCCGGCTACAGAATGAACGCATCAAGCTACGTTCGAAGCCATATACACATCTATATCTCTGCTTTCTGTATTGCTTCAAATTCGCCTGATTAGGCCTAGTTTTATATGATATCCTTGTACGCTAAGCAAATTGATATCCTTGCGTACCTACTGCTTCCGGTTACCGTTGGTTTAAAACTAATGCAATGTTCGACCCGCAGTGCAAACACCCTGTATGCACAAAACATGTGAATCATGAACTCAACTTGTGACATGCTCATTCACAAGCTATCGCTCATGTTATCTTCGTCAGATCTGCTCGTGATTTGCATTGCATGAAACTTGAGCGAGCTGAGTTTCTTTTTAGTATATGCACGGCATATGCGAACTGCAACTCTCACTGTCTCACATTCAAATCATTTAGTCAATCTGTTATTTCATTCGCTTGATTTTCAGCGTTGATGCTTTCATTGTTCATCGATGATTCTTTATGCTCAGTTGATGCTGCGCATATGCTCAGTTGAGATCTTAAATATGAATTATTTTGTGGTCTTGCTTGATGATCTTGGCATATGCTTCGCATCGGCTTCGAAGCTTTTCCAACCCGACGTCAGATCTTGAATGTGCGAGGCATATGTCAATTTTAAAGTTCAACCCGACGTCAAGAATTTTTTTCGACCCCGGCTCAACTTTTTCAACCCCTCGATCAGCTGTAACCCGTGTTTTAACCAAAGCATGTGTCTGGCATTTCGACTGCGTCAGCAACTTAGGGCTGCGTCCCCCTTGACCAGGCGAATCTTTAGCCCAATCAAAGCCATGAGCTCCGCTTTTCCAACCCACCAAGGACCGGTCTACCGTTGGCAGGACGACGTCGAGAACCTCGAAGCCTACCGCCCAGGTGGCTATCACCCGATCAAGCTTGGCGACGAGTACTGTCAAGGTCGGTATCGCATCGTCCACAAATTAGGGTATGGCGCCTTTTCCACCGTTTGGCTGGCTAGAGACTCTGCCGCAGACATATACGTATCTTTGAAGGTTGTCACAGCGACCGCCTCAGAGCGTAGCTCAGAGTCACAGGTGCTGGAAATAATCCATCAGAATTACCCCCTCCATCCAGGTCGCAGGTTTGTTTCGTCTCTTCTCAATGACTTTTCCATAAGAGGACCAAATGGCAGCCACAGATGCCTCGTCACCGAGATCCTTGGCCCAACTGTCTCAGATGTGAAAGAATCTTTCGATTGCGACCTTCTATCGCTCGATATTGCACGAAGAGTCACTGTGCAATTAGCTCTCGGTTTGGCTGATATACATTCTTGCGGTATTATCCATGGAGGTAAGTAAGCCTTCACTATAATAAAAAAAGGTCTTTTATCTAGCTGGCATTACTAACTTACAACACGTCAGACGTCCACCTCAGAAATATCGCATTCAGACTACCTAACCTCGACTCTTGGCCTATCGAGAAACTCTACTCCTACATAGGCACCCCCGTCAAGCAAGTTATAAATCGCAACGACAATAACCCGCTCGAGCCAGAAGCGCCCCTGTATGCAGTGCCCCCAGCAATCCTTCTGAAACTGGGCAAACCCCCCACGAATAATATCTCGATCCTCGATTTTGGCGAAGCCTCCTTCGCCACCGAACCACGAACGAAATGGCATACCCCGATCCTCCTCCAAGCGCCAGAAGCGCTCCTCGGTGAGCCCGTCGGCCAGCAAACCGACATGTGGGCGTTTGCATGCACAGTCTTCGCGCTTTTCAACAACAAATCTCTCTTCGAGGGCTTCATGCCCACCACCGATGACGTACTTTCGGAAATCGTGGACACCCTCGGACGGCTACCGGAGCGATGGTGGTGGAAGTGGGAAGCGAGAGGAGAATATTACGAGGACGGGAGGAAGAAGATTGGGGATTTGACAGAGGAGTATCAAGAGGTCAAGCCGCTAGCAGTGAGGATCGGGAGGATTAGGTCAACGCCACCGGCTGCAAAGAAGGCCGAGCAGCTGAGTGAAGAGGACCAGGTTGGGCTGCGGTTGCTCTTGGAAGGCTGTTTGAGGTATGAGCCTGGGGAGAGGCGACTGCGGAGGAGGTTTTGGGGATGGAGTGGATTCAAAAGCTGCGCTCGTGTCTCTGAGTGTGCCAGTCCGCCAAAATACAACAATGCATTAGCATGATGGTGGTGAGGGACAACAAAGCATAAACGTCATGCTTGCCTCTGGAAAGTTGCAGACAAACTCGAAACCCCGACCCCTCGAATATCAATATCATCCATCAGTCCAACTCACGTGTTTCAGTGTCCGGCCATGATACTCAATTGCTAGGCGAGACTTCTACTCGAGTAGCACACGCTCCTGCTCCACAAAAGCGAACTCATAAACCAACACAGTATCACTACCCTCCCAATCCAACCTCGATATCCGTCTGAGTGGTGTCACTGAACTCCAGAGCAGCGGAGAATGAGACCAAACGAGATCGAGCTTCGAGGGAGAATAGAATTCGGCTCAATTGAGAAGATGGCAGCAACTCCGGGCCAAGAGAGCAAACACCCGCGGTGGGAAAGAGTCGTCAGAAGAGGTCCTTGGAAGCGAAGGGCCAAGTGCGTCGGGAGGTGGCGTCCAGGCTCGCGCTCATTATTTTATCTTGTCCCCCTCATTTATTATTCATCCCTTCAGGAGCCGGTCCGGACTGGAATGGACGATGTCAATGGGGATAGACAGAATACTAAAGCTAGAGAGGAATGGTAGGTCGATAGGAGTGTGTACCGGGTTACCGAATTAGGCTAAAAGATACAAGAAATTCTATCCGGAATATCGTTATACCACAAATCGCTATAACCAGGTGCCAGGTTTTACTGCATTTGTTCAACAACCTTTTATTCTACTCTAGGGTGCCACTAAACACCAGTCCCCCTCTCGACCCTTGTAATGCTTCTCCCCGTGTCCGTCCTAATCTTCGAAAGACTCCGCGTTGAGCTCAGTATTCCATGCCCAACACCAAACCCGTCCTGCTCCTCAAATTTGTTCACATCGTCAAACCATCCAAACGCCCTCTTGAGACCCTTCCAACCCTCAACCCCCACTACAAAAACGAGAACAGCTCCAAAACTAAGTGCCCACTCCCACCCAATACCCGAATGCTTGAAAACAGCCGTGTTCAACCCTGGGATATAAACAGCAGGGAAGACAGAAAATGCACCGCTAACCACAGCCCAGAAGAGGAATCTGTTGGCGTAGACATCTCTGAAGAAGGGGAATTTGCTGTCTCTGCCCGTGCCCTCGGGGTCCAAGCTGAACATTGACCTTCGTAAAGACTTGAACTGCCATGCGCTAACGAGGATGAGCCACGTCATTTCCGCGAATACGGCCGCGCGAGCGCGGAAGACGATGTCGCAGGAGGAAGAGTATTCGCGGTTGCAATCCGTTCCGAGGTTGCCTTCCCCGGGACCATAGACGATGATGACGAAGGTGAGGAGTGTACACGCGCCCATTATGAGCCCGTAGATGGCCATATCGACGATGATTTGCAAGGTGAAGACGCCTCGCTTCGAGTCTCGAGGGGGGCGTTTCATGACGTCGGAAGACGCTCCCTCGCGGCCAAGACCAAACGCGGGGAAAGATGAGGTGAGCATGTTGATCCAGAGGATTTGTAGCGGCGACAGTGGGAAAACACTCTGGCCACTCTCATCCTGGAATCCCAGGCCCACAATCAGGAGAACGACCTCCCCAACGTTGGCGGTTAGGAGATGCAGCACGAATTTTTGAATATTATCGAACATGCGCCGGCCTTCTTCGATGGCGTTGACGATGGATGCGAAGTTGTCGTCTGTGAGGACGATGTCCGCAGCGCCTTTTGCCACGTCGGAGCCGGTGATACCCATGGCTATGCCCACATCGGCGGCTTGTAGCGAGGGGGCATCGTTGACGCCATCGCCGGTCATGGCGCAGAAGCCTTTTCTCCGGTGTAAGGCGGCGATCATGCGAGTTTTAGTAGACGGTGCGCAGCGGGCGATTACTAGGGGGAGGGTGGAGAGACCGTCAATCTCGGATTCGGATAAGGCGTCAAATTCCGCGGCTGTTTTGACAATGGAGTCGGCTGTGCTGCGCGGGAGGGACGAGATCGTGGATTGAGAGGGGAGGATACCGACTTCTCTAGCAATAGCGGCGGCGGTGGATGGATGGTCACCGGTCAGCATGTGGACTTTGATGCCTGCTTCAGAGCATTCGCGAACTGCGGCTTTTGTTTCTAGGCGCGGGGGATCGTGGAGGCCGGCGAGGCCGAGGAAGGTGAGGTTACATTCAATCTCTTCGCGGATTGGTGGCGAGTGTGTATCGATGGGGGAGGAGGAGAGCACACGGTTGGCGATTGCCATCACACGAAGGCCTTGTTCGGCTAGGAGGGTCACTTGGTTGAGTATGAGAGATTTCTTTTCTTCCGTCATGGGAGTGGGGTTGGAAGGGGTGGAGATAGAGGTGCAGAGGTCGAGGACGCGCTCAACGGCGCCTTTGGTGAAGACGTGGTATAAGCTGTCTTTAGCGTAGATGACTGACATGCGCTTGATGGCGCTGTCGAAGGGATATTCGGCCTGCTGTCTCCAGCCGTGGGATTCTTCGAGCGATTTCTTGCCGTAGTTGAGGCTATGGGCGAACGCTTGCAGTGCGATTTCGGTGGGGTCGCCGATTGCTTTCCATTCGTTTTTCTGATCGTCGTAGAAGATAATAGCGAGGTTGCACAGTGCGGTTGATTGGAGGAAGGATTCGAATTGCGAAGTGATATCTGGTGTTTCCGTCGGTGCCTTCTCTAGCGCGGTTTTCTCGTCATTTTCGGTGGAGGACTTGCTCGTTGGGTTACTTGAAAAGCTAAGGGTGCCTTTCTCTGGATTCAAGTCTTTTGCTCCATCCACGGTATAGATCCCAGAGTCCGGGATCCATACCTTTCGAGCCACCATCTGGCCCTGGGTAAGGGTGCCGGTCTTATCTGAGCAAATATTGGTCACACCCCCAAGAGCTTCGAGAGCGCTGAGCTGGCGAATGACGACGCGGCGTTTGCGCATCTGTGTCATACCGACCACCATCGTGATGGTCAGGACAGCAACGAGAGATTCTGGGATGATCGCGATACCTGAGATGTGCTTAACATAAGATTGCAGTAACAGTATTAGTGATAGAGGTAAAAACCTGTCGAGATTGCATATATGGCGACCTCATTCGTGACATTGAACCGATTTACACCAAACACAATAACAGCAAGAATAATCGCACATCCAAAGAGAGTATAAGCAAGTTTGCTCAATTTTCTCTGCAAGGGTGTCCCTGTTGTAAGGCCAAGGAAAGCTCCGAGGCCATCCCACACAAGGAGCGCGGCCCCTTTTACTGGTTGCATATTGCTATGCTTGGGAGACATAGATCGTCCGGCTTTGCGTTGCTTGCTTTGCATTGACTCGGCGATTTTGCCTATTTCGGTGTACATACCAGTGAAGACGACAATGCCACGACCTCGCCCTTTAGAGACAGTAGAGGAGGAATAGGCCATGTTCATACGATCACCTAGACCGGTCGACAGCTCATCATTGGTCGAGAAATCGATATTCACGTCCTTCGCTACAGGAATTGCTTCTCCAGTCAATATTTTCTCATCACATTCGAGGTTCATGGCATCAACAAGTCTCAAGTCGGCAGGAATGGTGTCTCCGGTCTTGATTTGGACGATTTCCCCCGGGACAATTTCAGCCGAAGGGACAGTCTCGATAACACCATCTCGAAGGACGGATGCAGAGGGCGAGGAGAGCGAACGAAGAGAGTCCATCTTCTTCTCGGCTTGGAATTCTTGGTAGAATCCGATTGCAACGTTGAGGATGATGACGGCACTGATGACGCCGCCTTCGATGAAGTCTGTCACACCGTAGGAAAGGGCCATGGCGAGGACAAGAACCTGGATGTGCCATTAGCACGAGTCTTTTTTAATTTGCGAGCAACTACGATGGCCCTCTTCTGGTATGCATGACCAATTGGCTGTGCATTGAGCGTGCTTCGCCATCATGTTGACTTGGGGAGTACGCACGAGGATCATGGCGTTGCTGATCTGCTTGAGGAGGACTGAGTACCATTTCACTCCACTTTCTCCCTCAATCTTGTTTGGTCCATAGATTTTTTGGGCCTCCTGAACCTTGAGCTGGCTTAAGCCCTTTTCGTGGTTTGTGCCTAGTTGATCAAAGATCTGACTTGGTGGTAGTAGGAAGGGATGGCTAGGGTAGACTTGCTTGGTGAATTTTGAAATACCCATATTAAGGAGAGAAATGGATTGACGGTGTGGAAGGAGGATGTCTTCTGAATAGATAGAGAGACGTCGTCTAGCTTTCTGGATGGAAAGCTGCAAAGATGGACGGGATCGTGATTATCACGTGCTGTCGGATTCGACTTCTTCGGAAACACGGGACGAAGGACGATGTTATACCTGATGCCGCTCTCATTTTGATCGGTATCGCTAAGACTTGGCGGTTGTATGACGAAGTAGGTAAGTGCTTCGAAAGAGATGACGAAAACGCCGACCGACAGAATGGAGACGCGAGAGACAACATGACATAGTCGAACCAGAAAGGACCAACAACATTGTGAATTTGTGAGATCGAGTGCCGATAAGCGGTATTTCAGCGCCAAGCTCGCCAAGCTCGCCAAGCTCGCCAAGCTTGCCAAGTGCGCTCCGCCACTCCGAGAGGCGACAGCTTTTGACCCCACAATCTCTTACCTTAGGGAACACACTACAATCACGCCATGGCAGTGTTTATCCCTTCTTATGAAAGGCCAGAAGTTTGTCATCGAATGATCGGAACACGCGCCCCCCCTAGACGCAGATGCTATTTTACCCTTACTGTACAATCAATAGGCCTCGCCAGAAAGCGGCCTCCCTGAGCTCCTCTAGGGCTACTTAGGGACGTTATACTTGGCGGATCACGGTTTCTACGCCTAAGGCTGCTCTCTCACGTGGAATGTTTTGTCCTGTTCGACCAGGACGGGTTGTGAGCGCGTCTTCCTCCATTTGGCGAATTCCAGGAACGGGGCCGCTGAGCTAGACTTCGCCGGTGGAGGCAAACGTTGACGCTCCGATGTCGTTCAATAGATTCTGGCTCATGTGTCCGTACCCCGCCCTAAGCTTAATTGAGCTTAGGGCGAGGTACGGATAACGCTTGTGGCGCGCGTCTAGCTTTCCTCATCTCGAGATTCATCTCGACACTTCGTTGTTGGATGGGTTGATTTGATGGGCGATTTCAAGAGTGGCGACTAACGCTAGTATCCCTGCGGCGTAAAAGGTTGGCGAACGTCCTTTCTGCAGGGTATAGCGGGTTGATACAGATCAACCTTGGCAGGTAGTGACATGTGATTCTTATTGTCTTGGCTTCTCAGCGGTGGTGTTTCCGCGGCTGTTGGAGCTGAGCAAGGACGCATATGTCGGGACAACGTGCCAAGAGCCAAGGGCTTGGAGCCAAGGATGGTCTTGCCTAATGCCATGTGGTGTGATGCACTTTGGTCAGCCTGTGTTAGGGGCTCGCGCGTGGAATGACGGCATTCTTGGCGGGCTGGGCGTGGTGACAAGATAGACACTCGGGAGGTGTCGATGCGATCAGCTATTACCGAAACCTATCTGGTTGTCATTGGCCGCTTACGAGGTCCAGACTGATGGATGTAGCGGTTCTAGTACGACGCTGCGGCCACAAGAAGGTCTAGCTACTTTGGGGGAAAAGGGTGGTATCAAATCCCACGAGCGTGAAAATACCAAGCTGCCAAGGGCACAGTCTCACGCCTTTGATGACGAGCATCCATGAGCACGTTCTCAGATGCATCCTCGTCTTTGGTCAGATACTGCTTCAAGTGCTTCATCATGTACTACTTTTGGGCGTACGCAGTAGAGATGGAAATTTCACGAAAATCTGCGGCCATCAGGGCTATATAACAATGACTGCCTCTGTATCAATGCGTCGTGGAATCTTGGACTCCCGCCTCGACAAAGCCTCCCACGCTTCTCTGATCTATCTGCTTCATCCAAACGCACCCAGAAATGGCTGTCCTCGAAAAGTATTCGTGGATCATTGCCTTGATCTCTATCGCCTTCTGCGTAAGCTCCTTTGGAAATGGGGCCAACGATGTTGCCAACTCTTACGCCACCTCCGTGGCCGCGCGCACTCTCACAATGCCACAAGTCGGTGTCTTGGCCATGATCACTGAGTTTGTCGGCGCCGTCGCCCTCGGATCGCGGGTGACTGGCACTATCAAGAGCAATGTCATCGATATCAAGCATTTCAACGCCAAGCCAGCTACCCTGATCCTGACCATGGCCTGCACCGAATTCGGCAGCGCGACCTGGCTCATCTTTGCCACGAGATCTGGCTTTCCTGTTTCTACCACCCAAACCGTTGTCGGTGCCCTCGTTGGTGCCGGGATTGCTGCGGGCGCCAAAGTGCAATGGGGGTGGAAAAAGGGGAGTGTGTCCCAGATAGCCGCGTCATGGGCCATTGCACCACTAATCGCCGGTTGCTTTGCCGCTATCATATTTGGTACCATTAAGTTCGGCATCCTTAAGCGCAAGGACCCTTTCAAGTGGGCTATGCGTCTCATACCAGTCTACCTCTCCCTCACCGCGGCCGTATTGGCACTCTTCATGGTCGTCGAAGTTCCCAACGGCGATTCATTGGCAGAATTTGGCGCTGGTAAGGCCGTCGGCATCATCCTAGGTGTCTTCTTCGGTGTGCTCGCGTTTACATGCGCCTTTCTCATTCCATACTTACATCGTCGTCTGGTCCGCGAAGACACACGTGTCCGAGTATGGCATGTGCCATTGGGCCCGCTACTGTGGCGCGAAAACCCTCCGCTTTACTTTCCGTCAAAGAGCACGACGGTCGTCAAGGACTACTCGGGCAGTGCCAAGCTCGCGCATCCATCCGACGGCTCTACCGCATCGACTTCACCATACGATACACAGATGATCTCGTCTAAGGGCGTTGATGTGTCCACCCCGACCGACGAGAAGGCAGCGTCAGATGACTCTTCATTGGGTCCTTCTGCTCTCATGGAACCCCGCGAGAAATTCCTGGGCCCCACCAATGGGAAGTCTATCTACCATCCTGCTCGTGCTTTCGCCTGGGTCAAGTACATCTTCCTCCGCGGGGTTACCAAAGACTGCGTCACCTTCGATGCAGGACTTCTCCATTCCATCCACTCTCATGCCGCCATCTACGATAACAAGGTCGAGCATCTCTGGACGTACGCACAAGTCGCCTCCGCCATGATGATGTCCATCGCTCATGGTTCCAACGACGTCGCCAACGCCGTTGCACCCTGGGTCGCTGCCTACAATACCTTCATGACGGGCCAAGTCACCAGCAAGGCCGACACACCTGTCTGGATCCTGGTCATCGCCGGCTTCCTCCTCGGCGCCGGATTCTGGTTTTTCGGATACCATATCATCCGCGCCTTAGGTAACCGAATCACGCGCGTCAGTCCTATCCGAGGCTTCTCTGTTGAACTCGGCGCTGCCATCACCGTCTTGCTCGCTTCACAGTTGGCTCTTCCTGTCTCGACTACCCAGTGTCTTACTGGTGCGCTTGTCGGTGTGGCGTTGATGAACTTTGACGCTGCCGCGGTCAACTGGAAACAATTGGCGTACATCTTCTGTGGATGGGTGCTCACCCTACCTTGTGCTGGGTTGATCGCTGGTTTGTTGATGGGAATGGCATTAAACACTCCTCATTTCTAGGGGCGGTGGAAGAAGCATGAGGTTGTGGTCGGGCCAGAAAAACATGTTGTGTTGTGGATTCCGAGTACAGTTCATTGAAATTCGCTATGCGGGCGTGGAGTGGCTGGATGATGATAGGTCGCACCTGGTAGAATCAATTTTTCTATAGTCCATCGATCCAGATCCTTACTGGTTGTGCGCCAACAACATGACTCAAGCAGGCTGATAGCTATTTTTCCGGGGCCAGACAATGCCATACTTACGAGATTCCGTGTCACATTGGCCGTGTTCATTGGTACATTGCTGTGACGAAAGTGTGGTGCTTCAAGCATTGTTTCAGGAGCACCGACCCCCATAAGTGGAAGGGGAAGTCTAACGATTGATTACTGTAATCGGAGGTGCTTTTGCTCTTGCGTCACCATGAGATACGGAGCATGTTTGTGCTTGAGTCTGAGTAGACTTACTCGGTATTGTTATACGTATCCATGAAATCACGTTTAAGAGGGTATAATACAATTCCAGGGTATACGCTTCCTGGATCTTTTGAAGGTGTATACTTTCTGAGTGTACATATATACCTCTCACGGGTACACGCTCGATCTTGTGCTTTAAGCTTGCTATGTCCCTTGCTTTGACACGACCTTAATTCGCTTTCTAAGTCATGCATACCTGCCTGGGTTGTTTATATTCTATGCTCAAATTAAACATGGAGATTGGAATATCTCGTCTGCACGCCGTGAGGATTTCAGAAATGATCTTCAGTAGAGATCCTGATTTGAATACTCGGAATTTATTCCGACTTATTCGAGGCAGGTACCGTGAAAGACGGCACCGTGACAGTAGGCACCGTGAGAGTAGGTACTGTGACAGCAGGTACCGTAAAAGCGAGCATCGTGAATGGGAGCCAAAGTGGATTGGGCAGTCAGAAGTAAGGTGCCCACTGTGAAGAGAGAAGCCAGGAGTGAGTAGGGGAGCTGATGCGATAATCATCCTCATCATTTACGTAGTCAGATCTGTCAAATTTCCTTGAGAGTCGCTCATCGTCCGGACCAGCACACTTGTATTGTCTCGGCCTTTCCCTGTAGCTCAGTAAATGCTCGTCTGTTTGCCTCCTCGCCTTCTCGGCACTTTTATGCGTAGGGTCTTCGAAGTACTGAGGGCTATCAGACCGAGCGTCTGTGGGCAGGACGAAGCTGACGCGTCGATGATGATCGTTCTGTGGGCTGCAGATCTGCTTGTCGACGCTGAATGTGTGGAATAGAGTGTCACGATAACTTTGAGACTCTTTTCGATTTAAGTGCCGAGGGAGTTGAATATTTGCGTGCTTTGAGATAGCGTGTTCAGAACAATCGTCGAGAGATTTTCTTTGAAAAACTTTCTTTTTTGTCTGAATTGCTGATCGACATATGCAGAATCACTTTTTGAAGTCTTCTGTACTCTGCTTCTTGAAATAGTCGCTTGAATGAAAAGCATCATTCATCTCTCAAAGTTAACGAAGATGAGATCAGAAATGTCTAATCTCTGATCATTTCGTTCTTGAACTTCGCATCAACTTTTGAAGCGCGTAAACTTCACTTGCAGTCACTGCAGTCTTGAAAAAAACTCGAAGTTTATCACTTATGTTAAGAACAAATGAAATGAATTCTTGAATTCCGTACAGAGAGCACGAGTTCACGGAGTTACAGTAATGGCGAATTAAACTCCGCTCCACCCCTCACCTTCCGGAGCTGGAAGGTGCGATTTAGGTAGCTTAGTTCAGGGCTATAAAGCTCGGATAATCTCTCTAGAGAAAATACTATCCTTCCGTGCCTTCTTCTTCTACCCAACCAACCAGAATTTCCCACCAGTGTTTTTGGTCCGGTACGCTCGATATCCGCATCCGCAACCGTTGTATCGCTCGACACTAGAGTGTTTGATTCCAAAGCCATGCACATATCTCCAAATGTAGACAGTCCATATGAGTCAAAACATGATCGTTTTGATTGATGTCGGGGCTTTTGATGATTGCAAAGCACTAAGTCTATTGCAACATCCGGCTACCGTTATGACTGGTGGCCCGGCACTCATTCGTGTAGCAGCTTTGATTTTGACATTTGCCTCATCGAAAGATTGCGCCTGTTTGTCCAGTCATCTAATTGTTTAGTCACTGTTTCGCATGGTAGCTGACGGGGCCGAACACTGCAAAATAGTTCGAAAAGGAGCTGGCAACAAGAGCAGTAAAATCCTGTAATCGACTACTAGCTTCGCTGTCGAATCCGGTATATTCAATGGTCTATTCAAGCCCGAATTTCTGCTCCAAACATCCAGGTGTCTAGTGTAGGGCCTGTTATGTTCGTTCGTCTACTCAGGCCTTGCAGCAAGCCCGGCGTTCCTGCTTCAAAGGCCAAGATGTCTTTGATAGTAGACTGTCCAACTTCGACAGAATAGCATCCAACTTGGTTATCCGTCAAGGCTGTTTGGCATTGTCAAGCATTGAATAGTCTCCTTCGAGGTGGCCGTGGAGCAACGAACACCACCACACCCATTCCCTATGGGGTCCTCTATTTGTGGTTCTGTGTGAGGATTGAAAGTTGTTCATATACTAAGTGAGACTGGGTTGATATTGACTCTTGAGGGTCGGGAAAAATCTTAAGAAATTGGTTAAGTACGAACACTATATGTTGATGGGGGAGAAGGATTCAAAGATTCCCGGAGAAAAATTACTATGAGAAGATATAAAACATTGTTTACTTAACGAGGGAATCAAACAGAGATACAATCGCTGGATTCGGTCCAAGTCTTACGTTACATCTTTCCCCAAGAACCACTCGCCAGATACGTCTTATTCGCCAGTGATCCCCTAGAAAATTCTTCTCCGTTTCTCGGCACGGTAATTATTCCACTGGACATCCTTGGTGACATAATTCCTCCTGGGACTAGGCTTTCTCTCGAAAGGTTGTCCGCCTGCCATAAAGATATATGAGAAGGGGCTCTCCCGGTCTCGTCGGGGCCTTTGCCATGCTTGGTAAGTATCCTTGAGCTTGAAATATAGGAGCAAGATAGCGCTGAAAGACATCCAGGCCCCCAAAGCAAGTGTACAGAGGGCTTTGACGTAAATTTCCATTGTGACACACTCCCCGGGTATCGGCATTGTGTAAAGAGCGTTCGAACTATACCAAGAATCGTCGTAGAGCTCGATGGAGTCGCACATTATATATCTAAATTGAATGGCTTGCTGAGGTGTGATGTCCGTGTGAGTGGCTGCACTGACCAGATATACGTGACGTGTTTGATGATATGAAGGTTGATAAGAGACTTGCAAAGACTTTATATGTACTTAGGGGCGAGAAGGAGACGCATAGTAACAAGGGACACCAAGGTCACAATGGAAGAATGATATTGTGCATTCGGGAAGGGAATAAAGCAGGATCGGGAGATCAAGAATTGGCTTTGTTCCTTTCAAGAAAGGATGAAGGAGCCAAAGAGAAGAGCAGTAGTAATGTTTTATTGTGCTGCACGCATAAAGAATCATCCGACGTCAAGCAATGCACTCATTATGGATACTGCTTTGGGTATATGAGATCACGTTCTGCTCTATCCATCAAGAAGACAGAAGCCTTCCTATTTTTGGAAATTATACGGACTTCATCAATTACTCGGCGAGTCTTGCTCGAGCATCTTTATTGAACGCAAAGCACTAATCCTCGGAACCCAACTAAAAATCACCACATTCTTCACGATGTGCAAAGTCACCAAAATTAACGATGGAGCCTGTGATCATTACCCTCACTACTCTCTTTTTCGTTCATGTCTCCATGGCTGGTCTTATAAAGATAACAAGTGCCGCGGCAATAAAAACGAGGTGGTCAGTTCTATAACGCTCGAGCATCCTTTCTGCGCTCAGTGCGAACGTGAGCAGGAGAACAGCATTCGGCAAAGATACGCAGGAATTGAGAGGGAAATTCTCAAGCAAGGGAACAAGGACAATTGGCGGAAGGAGGATGTGAAGGTTGCGCTAGAGGTGTGCAGGAGGGAGTGTAAGATCAGGCTTGCAGAACGCAGTTTCAAAATCGCAACGTCAGGAGATGCTACAAACACTGAAGGTAGCCATAATTCCGACCACAACAGTGACGATCATGGAACCCAATGTAGCGAAAGAGCTGCAGATGAAGATCAAACTGCGCAAGTTGAAGGAGACGATCTAGGTATGATAGTCGATGCATATCTTGGCGAAGATAGGGATTATGAGTCAGTGACTGACAGTATAATCAGAATGTACGCATAGATAGCCATGCAGCTTGGACGTTCAACGATTATCTCATTGCCAACTTCACTTGTAGGTCAATCATCACATTGTTCTATACTTTATTATCTAACATAACTTTATTGGCTGGACATCTATTCAAACAAGTCCCAGTGCCTGATTGCTGATATCCTATTGTTCAAGACCGGAACAATGCGATCCATTGTCGGGATTTAAATATACATTGTTCTTTGTCGACACTACCATTTAATTTCGAGCCAGTTCCCTACCAACCTCTACAAGACTCTTGTCCATCTTCATTCCTCTGGTTTTATTTTCCATCCCCAAGCAACCTATCACTCTCAGACAACTCAATCAACTTCGATAGGAATAGATCTCAACCTGGGCAACGATGGGGTGCTTTCCCTCGCGGCCCAAGCTGCCGCCCCCAACTCCACCGCGCTCTCACTCTCAAGTCTGGCATGCACACCAGACTTACGACCGCAACGACAACTACACCGTTGCTCCAGTGCCTTCTCGCGCCCAAGAGCAACAATCAAATCTAGATCCTTACACGCAGCAGAAAGAGCGTGGGCAGTTCAATCCAGAAACTTTGCAAGGTGCTCTAGAAGTTCTGGCGGAGCATCAGGCGTCGATGGAGAGAATGGTCGAACATGGAGGCAAAGGAAGGCATGTTGTTTGGCCGGAATAAGAGGTGAGTCTCAATCTTTTTGGGTGTACGTTGGTTCATGGCTATGCGCTAGAGAGTCGGGATGGGTCCGTTGAATTATCATGATAGTTTATTTTTGCATCATCAATTTCTACACATCGATAGTACACCATTCCAAATACAAATAAGAGTCACATAATCATGCAAGTTCACAAGTTTAGTAGGTAGGTCTAGACCAGGATTTCGACATAGCTAAGGGGTCGAATGGGTCAATTGGATTGTCCAGGAACCTTACAGCTTCAATGCTCTCCTGTTTATGGACATTTGATTGTCAGGACCCGGCGCCCATAATTGTCCATGTCTCAACCTTTTCTATAAAGGCTCCTAATCACGTTTTGCTTCCTTCGTTTTTTCTTCGTTTTTGAACTACGCTCAGCTACTCACCTACACCCAGCTTCTCATCTCCCCAATCACACAAGAAATCACTCCCCACAACAAGCATGGGCTGCACGCCGTCACGCCCTTCCCGGCGCTCCACCTATAATTATGACAATACGCTCGGGCCTATGCCATCACACCGACGCCATCGGGACCATGATGAGGAACCAGTGGCGTGTTGTCGTCAATCGCCAGAGGTGGGGTCGAGGTTCGCGGAGCTTCATGAACATCAAGACATGGGCAGATTTGCCAGGGATCTTGGAGGAGGGGAAAGACAAAGGGAGAGGCTGCGAGAACGAGAATATGATGAGTACTACTAGGTGAGTCTGAGGGAAAATTTGACGGAGTCCCGAAGGAGAGTCGAAGCCCAGGACGGGTCGCTTTAGCTGCTTAGAATACGAGATACGAGTTTCCTAACGAACATCGATGTCAACACCCGAACACATATTGTCCCATTTCATTGTTTTCAATGTTCAATGAACACTTAAAACTGGAACACATTATTGTCCGATTTTCCGCTTCATCACTCATGTCTTCTCTCATTCCACTTTCAATTGTCAAAACCTCTACCACTTTCAAACCCTCTCTTCCCAAACTCAAACCCCTTCTCTCCGATAAACACACCTATCTATCATCTTTACAAACGCCCACCAAAATCCTTACAAACCATCACGATGGGCTGCTTCCCATCCCGGCCCACCAGACGCCGTCCCACAACCCCCACTTACCCCGAGCCCGAGCCCGAATACGACCTCGCCCCCGTCCAGCTCTACCAGGACGAAGTCCCTTATCACGCCAGCTACCAACTCCATCAAGACGAGATCCAGAGTCGACAAGACGGAGAACTTCGCAGAGATGCTCCGGAAAAGGACGTCGAAGCGCTCACGGTGGAGACTGGAGGTACTTGCTGAGGAGTGGGATATGGACAGGTTGGATGGGGATTTGAGGAGGGAGGGGTATAACGCCTGGAAGGGGGGTTTGAGTAGGTGAGTCGACTGAACAGATCTACAAATACGCCGATGTCGGCATTCAGAGTTTGCGGTGGATTGCTTTTCGATTCGAGCCTGTAATACATTACTGTCCTGTGGAAGAGTCGCTTTGCTTTACCTCGAATACGCATATATCTATTGTCCCATCGTATCTCAAACTCGTCTATCCCTTTGTCAGGAACCCGAATCCATATCTCTCATTGTCAAGCCTATAACTCCAGCCCTCATCGTCCATAACCTACAAAACTCTCAATCTAAGATCTCCCTCCTTCCCATCGTCCCCACCCTCACAAAACCCACTTATCCAAGAAAACCCAACTACCGCCAGCAAAGATGTCCTGCATCCCCTGGCGCCTCGTCCTCACCGCTCTATCCCCCTCCCGCCAAACCCAACACTACCACACCAATCACAAGCTTGATCCCGCTGCTCCCGACCAAAACCACCGTCTGATCCACGAATCCAAAACCGTAAGCCACGACGACGAACTCCCAGCCCACCAGAACAAATTCCTAGTCCACCAGTACCAACTCTCGTCTCCCGACGAACAACTCCCGACCTACCACATCCACATCCCCCCTTCAAAGACCCCACAGCTGGCGCGCCTAAACGCACCAACGCAGGAAAACGACCCAGCACACCGAGCCGGAACTCTGGACGTGGAAACCCTCCGCCACGACTTCCCCTCTCAATACTCCCCTTTCTTCTCTCAGCCTTCAACCCCGCAATCCCTCGGCCTTCCCCAGGACCCTCGGCCTCGGACACGCCAAACCCCACAGTCTTATCAAGCTCGGGATATGGATGTGGAAGCGCTAATGGTGCGGTTGGAAGCGCTGGCCGAGGAGCAGGAGAGGGGGGAGGGCTTTGTTGGTGGGGGGGGTGAGAGTTGAGGAAGGGGAGGGGGGCGGATAGAAGAGTTGGCAGGCCTGAATTTGCGGATCCGAGACCTTGGAACCTCTGAGCTTGCCTAGAGGAAAGGGGGGAAGGTAAGTAGCTAATTCCCCCGGTTGGATATTTATGAAATGCCCATACCATGTTATTAACATGTAGACTCCCCATCCCTCGTCCCAGCCATTCCCCTGATTTTTACATCGCCCATCCAAGACCACCTCTCCCATAACCCTAAACCCTAACCCAGGGGGCCACAGTTGTGGGTATGGTGCACCGTATAATGTGTTCCAGTTTACCAACATCATCTGAGTTTTGAATGTCTTTTGTAAATCGAACAGGTTAGAATCATGCAAGAATCTTATATAAAAAACTTTCCTGGCAGTACCAGGGTTCTTGTTGTAAATTTACCAAAAATTTCGCTTGGGGGCGGAAAGAGATCAATCACCTCCAAGACGATATCTTCATTCGCGGGAAAACCATGGGGGGCATAGGAGATTCCTCAAAGGTGCTGTTGTTCGAAGCGGAAATTGATGCGTGTTCCAGACTCCTTTTCTAGAGATTCACAAGCTAGGATGACACACAAGTAACCACTATCAACCATCCCATGAGATTAGAAAAGACGAGAACAAACAGCACCATCCCGATGGGTTTATCGCACAGTACCCTCATTTAAAGCATCAGATGAAAAAAGCCAGTCACAAGGTGCGAGTGAGAGCGAGAGAATGAGCCGGAGGAAGGAATTTTTTTTTTACATCGTTGGATCTCGTATGAGGTGGTGGTATTGTGAGAAAAAGGGGACTTGCCTTGCATGCTTTTGTCTAGAGCTGTAGAGGTTTTCGAATATAGGGCTATTGCGGATGGGGCTATTGTATGGAAGGATAAGCTGGGGATGATGAGGTTGGTTGAGAGACTTGGTAGATGGATGAGACCTCTCGCTAATCTCCGGCATGCCAATGAACGCCCTTACTAAGCTCTTGTCCCCTTCCGCGAATACTAAGGGTTCGTGTTTGGTGAGTTTTCGCGTAAAAGGGGGAGGAAGGGGGGGGGTGCAGATGGGGGCGGAGAGGAGGACGCAGTTGGTACTGGAGCTCTATAATCTTTGAAGCTTGAGATACTCGAAGACTCGTCCTGTGACTATCAAAACGCACAATGCATCAACGATTCTCTTCGCCTCGAGGCCAACAGGCTAATGTATAGCATTGAAGAGAATGGATGGCCGACGCGACTTACTTAAGTATTTTTGTCGCAACGGGAACGTGAAATTTGAACGCCATTGATTTGAATCAACTATCTGGGTATCACCGGTCCGAAACGCCCCTCCAATGCAACATACCCCCATAACATACCCATTCGTGGGTTTCCCGCATAGAGACAATCACAATGCCATCACCGGCGTCTCTCTCTCATCTTCCGCTACGGTTCCTTTCCTTTTGAAAATCCCATAAACGCTCTTCTGCCCCTTTGGCGCAATAGACATATTTGAGAATCGTGCCTCCGGAAGCCTCTTTCCAGCTTTGATGCTCTCTAGAACCCTATAAAGTCTTATCAACCTGCCCAGATCTAGCGGTCCAATGGACAAAGTCGGTTCTCTTGAGTGTACTTACCACTCAACCCCAACATACTTGACACCGCAACCACCGACCCTCTTGATCTCCTTTTGGATTTTACTGGCGGCCAGCCCACCGCCAGCCCCTGGACCCGCTGCACTTCCATTTGGAGTCCCTAGAATGACATGTGTGACGCTTCTTCTTCCCAATGCGATGCTGACACCGGCTCCGTTTTCCGCCAGCAAGTATTTCAATCTGTGGTCGCTAACCGCAGGTGCTGTAGAGCCGTTGATGTAGATACGCAGATCACGGAATATCTTCTTCGGCTGCCCCGACTTCCGCTGCTCCCCGGATTCGTCATCTTCGGCTCGCCTGCTCTTGGCTTTGATCTCAACCTCCCCTCGCCGCTCCTTGCTTCCCCCGTCCTGACCAGCCAGTAAATTCCTAACATCCTGGCACCCCTTCTCCCTCAGACCCGCTGCCCTGTTCTCCCACCCGCCGTTCTCCATTCTCCCATCCTTTCCAAAATCCTCACTCCCAGCCCCTACACTATCATAGACCCTTTTCCCGCCCCCCAGCCCCGCCTTGTACTGGTGCGCTAGCTTCGCCGTACGCGATGCACGCCACGACGTGCTGCCCGCTAGACGATTGTCGGCGCGCTGATGCCCCGTAGCGGAGGAATTCCAGGGATCGAAGATCTTGCGGGCGGGTTCCGCGGCCGGGGCATGTGGCGTGCGTTGGGGCGGCATTGTGTAAGCTGATCTGGGTTGAAGCACCAGAGGATCTGCGAGGAGAGCATAGGTGGAGCAAGGATTTAGGGCTTTCGTAGCGATGCTTTACAGAGTGAGCGAGCGATTGGTGTCGATGCGATCTTTGAGATGCGCCTGAGCCTGGTTCTGATTCTGCTGGTTGGTGTGACGACAGGGTTTGTTTTCGTGGGTTCCGGGTTTTTGCACGTCGGGTGCGAAAAAGTATGATATCTGCCACTTCTAGCTAACAACATGCATGAGGAATAGGCTACAAATAGAGAACCATGATTTCCTTGGTTCTGAATATCCTTGTCAATGGTTTGAACTGTTGTGTAAATCATTGAGATGGCGAGATTTGGGTCGGATGATATCAAGACGAAAACATTGGAGCGCCAAAGAACAATTCCAAATGTGGACAGAAGTAGTACGACGTTTGCGGGTAAATTGATACGACGAAAATGACCCCAGAAAGCACAGACAGTAACGCACGTAAGTCGTGCATATGTACAGCTCGAGACGGTACATACATCAATATCTAGTGCATGTCGGTACTCGTACAACAGGCGCCATCTGAAGCATGCAAGCTTTCGCTTCGACACGAGAACCCACGATCTGGCAGATTTGGAAAATTACAGGGCCGGCTGCAACAGCATGTAGGTGTCGACGTTGGGCTTAGGGCATTGTTCATCAGATTACGCACGTAACTACCATCATGATGGACACATTGCTTCTGGCTTTCCCAGGTGGCTTTATCTCGGGCCCGTCAAGAGATCCCATTTTTGTTATTTGCGCATAGCTGAGATATCTAGAGCATATTGCCAAGCCAAACAGCAGACCCCTTTCTCTCGCTCAGAACGCTTTCCCATACCCCGGCCTTGGATCGTGAGAAGGGTTTTTTGGTCGATTAAACAGTGTACTCTCGTAATCCGTACCCCCTGCTTCAGATATCCTACTGTAAAGAAATTCATAATCGTCACACCTCTCGGTGAAGGTAGGCGGAGTCGTGGGAGAATCGAAGGTCATGTCGTAAGGTCGTAAAGATACTAGTAAGTGTATAGTAGGAACAAGGTCGTTAACATAGACCATTGGGTTCTCCATTGGTGACAAGATAAGAAATGTGTCAGAAGATGTGTCCTTGAGTAGCAAGATCTTTCTAGGGTGGATCAAGCCAAAAGTAAATTAGGGAAACTTGTCGCACACAACAAATGCTTAGTGTTGAATGCCCAAATTCCCATCGTTAAAATTCGTCACCGAACATCGTGAACCGTACTCGTGGTTATCGCCAGATGCTCTTCTAACGCTCCTCCATGCAAAAACAAACATCATCCAAGATCATTTCGTAAGGCTACCGGCGGCCCCGTGGAACAGCGGCAGTTCTGGTTTGATTGATAGGGCGTGTATTCCGTTCAAAGGAACTAGAACCTATAGGTCCGCCCACGCTGCCTTCTCGCCCAAGTTTGCGACGCTTCATCGCTTCGATGTCATCACCACGACTAGCAGGACGAGATTGGTGATCTTGATCATCGTCCTCACGAATGCGTTTATTAGAGGGAGTTGCGCCGTTGATATTTGAGGGTGCGTAAGTAGGTTGTAGTGGGGCTGAAGCATAACTGTCCGCAGTCGAGTTCCCGTTTGTCGCACTGCCTCGGGCATCGCTCATTATATTATACAGATTGCTGGATGGTGCAGCGCGTGGTGGGCTTTGGTATCCAGCCGCCCATTGGGCCTGGCTTCCCGTAGAGTTGCGAGGTGTTCCTCGACCAGACCCATTTTGATGGGAGGGAGAGCCGTTCATTTCCGGTGAAAGGTGAGAAGGCTCTCCGTGCAGAGAACCAAGATTCGCACCTGAGTTGTAAGTATATGTTGGACCACGGTTCCCGTTGTAAGCATTGTTATTTTCATGCGGATATTCTGCGTCATGCTCATGATCTGCTTCTTCTTCACCCGTTCCATGGCCCACCTGCTCGTTTCCCTGGCTGTGCGTATAGGAGCCGTTCTTGTGATCAGTATGTTCAAGCTCTGAGCCTAATCCCGGCGCGCGAGATGTCGGAGGGCCCATCTCATTCTTCAAGTAGGGATTACCCGGCATCGGTGCGCAACGTGTCATAGCTTGCTGTTGCACATTTTGTTGGGGGGCATATTGAGCTTGCTGCGATGTAGCGGCAGAGTACATTGGCCGGGAACTGTCATAAGATTGTTGATTTTGATAGCTTTGCATATTCTGCATCGAAGCTCCTGGAGGGGTGGTTGCTGGTGTGTTGGGTGTGGAATGTACGTGAGAATCAATTGGAACAGACTGAGTGCTTTGAGCACCTGTCCAGTCATATGAATTCCCTTGATTACCCATACCCATATGACTAGTGCTCGAGGCGCTTGTGGGAGGGGTCGGGAAAGTGTGCGCACGATCTAAGGCCGGTCTTCCAACTCCGGGGTGTGGGGCTATGGAATGGGGTGGCTGTGGAACGTGCGAGCCAACGGGGTTATTCATCGAGTGATGATGATGGAGAGGTGGCGGTTGCGAGTTGGGAGGGCCAAGGAGACCCCCTTGTTGCTGTTTGCTGTTGTCGAGCTTGCGACGCTCTGCCGCAGCCATGACAGCATTCGTCCTGTTAGAGTTCGTTGGGTGATAGAGTAAGGCGCCTATGTTATGCACAAACAGAGGATACAGAAGTTCGGTTATCTTCTCCTTGTTCGCGAAATCTAAAGCACGCTCAAAAGGTATCCTTTCAAACGAATTAGTCCTCAGTCAAGTAGAGTTCGCCTAGAGGGTTCGCACCAAACTCCTTTTAGGTGCATCGGGCCAATTTTGACCACATGTCGCATCTTCTCACTTTTGAGTATACCATCGCGGCGACCTCGAGTCATACCTGCGACATTGAGGAGCTTTGTCCCGTTGATCATGTGATTATCTGTAACCTATCATCAGTCGTTGTTCGGCAGCATTTGTCTCGTAAGGCGAAACATCTCGCCAATGCGGCTGCATGCAGTGGGCCGTACCGTCTCGTCTTGCAACGCATACACCCTTTGCTTCAACCTGAAAACACATACTGCCTTCGTCTTCCCACAGAGTCGCCGTAACTCGAGGCTTCATCCCAGGAGGCGCGACCTGACCTGTCGTATCGTAGTTTTGCGGAGAATATCCCTGGATACCCCCAGGAACACCACCATAGCCGTTTTGTGGTCCGCCTTGGGGCATTGCTGTCATAATTAGCCTGATTACTCGAACATTGCTGGAATCGCAGAAAAGTACCTGGTAAGGGTAGCATCGCGTTCATCTGGGGACCCATGGAAGAAGATACGGGATGACTGCCACCCTGTGGCGACGTGACACCGTTTGTATAGCTATACTGGCCATACGAGTTTGGCGGTGGAGCATAGCCACCTGGTCCCGTCTGGAGGACCGGTGGTTGCTGTTGATACTGTGGGTAATGAGACATACCACCTGCGGTGGTTGGTTGAGGCGCATACGACTGTCCGGCCGACAAGTGTGACTGATGGGAATCCATATACTGTGGTGGTTGATTCATTGTGATGTTGTAGGGCTCAGCCACTTGAGTGTACGGTTGGATACCCTGAGGCTGGCTCGAGTACTCAGAATGTTCCGCTTGTTCTTCTGCTAGTCCGTGAGGTTGAGGAGCAATATTCTGAGACGTCGGAGAAGGTGAGGGAGTTTTCAGGCCAATCCCCGAGTTGGCACTAGGATATGACGAGGGACTCGTCTGAGAGGACGGATAGTGGCTGCCGTTGCCGTTCGAGGATGAATCGGACAGTCCAGAGCGAGACGAGTTTAAGCCGTAGGAAGTACTGGATGTGTATGATTGGGGTAGATGTAAGTTCGGTAACCGATCGCCTGACAGCAATGAGCGCTGAGAGTAGTGGGAGTTATACCACGGAATGTCGACGGGACCTCGAGTGTGGACCTGGGAGATTGAAGGGAGCTCCAGTTTTTCGGTATTGTGTGGAAAGGGCCTTGAGTGACCTAGAGGCAGGGATTGCTCCAATCAGGCAAGAATTGAAGCAAAGGATCCACCCGTCCTCAGTCAAAACTTAGTTTGACAGAAGGCTGATGTGAGGCCTCGCAGGTTTTCCGAGGTAAAAGCGTCCACCGTGATTTATGGTAGCCGGTGTCCTCCTGAGCTAATCCAATTGTCTTCTGCTGTTATCTACCACGTTGAACGTACAACGCAACCGGATACCGTTTGCCTTTCTAAGCCTGGGGCTGAAAAGGTAGCAAGCTGTGGCGTAAAGTGTTCTCAACCAAGAGAACCAAACCAACCGGTAAGACGATCGAGTATGAACGTCCGCGGTCTCTGCAATCTGCAACTGGTGCACGAGGTTGGCAGTTGCTCTTTCGACTTAAGTGGCAATGCAGGTCTGACAGGCTGATGTATACAGGGTCGTAACAGGAAACCCCACGCTTGGGCTGGTGAGTAGATAAGGCGAATGTACTGCAATGTTGACGTGAGGCTCGTTTCAGATCATTAAAGAGGAAAGCCCTGAAGGCGGTTTGCTGGTTTGACGTAGGCGAGTCGCAGCGGATGTATGTTTCTCACCGTGCTTTATCGGAATAGGCAAAGGTGCGAAGTTCAAAGGCAATAATCGCTTCAGGAACGCGTCTACCGGGTACTGGCGTATTGAGTAAAGAAAGGTCGTGGATGGCCGTTACTATCGTTGCTTATGGGCTGGACAAAATTTGGTCTCGTTAATTCTGCAGCAGAGCCGTTAGTTAGGCGCAAGCGGAATGCAGACTAGCGATAAGGTAGGCAGCATTGTCAGAACGGGATGTACCTGTACATACCTTGCTGCTCCGTGAAGTAATCATGCAAAAGTGCACAGCGCTCGACCAAGTCAGAACGCACGAGGGGCGGAGGAAGAAAAAGGGAAGGGAAGAGGAGGTTGGGGTGCGTTGTTGGTGGTGGAGGGAGCGAATTTTTAGCGCGAGGACTGGCGCGAAAACACCGGCCTTTGGATTGTCGCTGTGATAGGACACAGAAGGCTGAAGGTACAATCTTTAATGGCACCTTAGGGACAGTGAGGGAACGAATGTAAGACGGATGGCTTTCCAGAGGTTGATGATCCTTCGAGGAAAGAATCTTCGATCTGTAGATTTGGGGATGGGAAGATATCGTCCAGCATGCGTAACGGAGATTGTCAGGTCCAATTGGCCCAAATAACAAGGATTATGGCTACAGCTGTGCTTTGCCCCAGGTGGGTAATGAGAAGGGGAATAACAACAACAGTAAGTTACACCGTTCAGGCTGTGAGTTGAATTGGATTTGACCGTCAGTCGGTGGAGACTGGAGAGCTGCAATGCGATGCGCTGCGGGAGAACGGGCCCTTTTACAGCAGACGCAGATTGCGGGACGGCGCGCCAGCTACGCAGGGAATTTCTAGGAGGATGGTCAAGCTGATGGCCCTGATACAATACTAATCGATTCAAGACCAGACGTTCTTTTAGGTTGCGGCACTCCGTTCAACGCCGCAACAATAATGTTTGGGCATGGGCCAATTGTACCACGGTCCAAATATTGGACGGCGGAAGAAGCAGCAAAGGAAGATTACCCAGAGGTGGTCTGTGTCATGTGAAAGCTTCGTTGGAAAGAAGCTAAGCCATCTGTCTTACAAGCGTCGGCGTGCGTCTGGGCTGCAGCGGAATTGCAACCTAGTTCTAGTCAACTGCATGCAGGCAAGCGACGAGACGACCCACTGCTACGATCGAATCAAGTGCCCCCAAGTGCCCCCAAGTGCCCCCAACCCTGTCGTTAATTTAGATCTACAAAGGGTCCTGACCAACGGAAGAGGTCCAATCAAATCGCAGTTTTGGATCAGCCTGCTCGAATGTTGAGACTTCAGGCTTGGATTGCTGGGGCATCGTTGACATGCATGGAGCGGTAGGGAGAGCTAATTGGTTTATCATCAGACTTGGCAGGAGATTGGAATGGGGCAGCTGTCATCGAAGCTTCATGGGATAGCGAGCGAACGTTGAGGGAAAACCGGAGGGGTGAAGCCTCGTTTCCCTCGACTTGGGGAGGAAAAACGTTCATTGTGGAAGCGGAGGAGGCGAAGTTCGGGAACACAATCATGCTTTAGTCTGATTTGCCCAGCTAGGGAAGGGAGATCAACCGAATGGATGCCTGTCTGGTGGGGCGGCAAGGGTGGGAAATAACCACGCTCTGTAATCGCGCCGAGTCACGATGGTCATCTGGACGAACACTCGCAAGGACAAAGGAACCCTTTCTTGCTTCTGTTGTACGATATCGGAATTGACGTTGGAGGAGTGAGCCGAGACAAATCGATTGTAGAATTGCAAGGGTGTTCTCCTCGATCGTTCGGATCGAGTATGGTGAGTGGAGTGGAGTCTACGAATGAGGGGGAAGAGGTAGGTACGGTACAGCGCTTGACACTGACAGCGATAAGGCAGCCAGAAGAGGATATGACAATTGACAGTCCAAAATACTGTGAGTGTGATGACTAAAATAATAATGTTCAAGGATACCTTACCGAATGAGAAAGGGATCAAGGAAGGCTGCTGGACTAGGCATCAAACGGGCCTTAGCTTGAGAAAGTCTACCCGCGGGGTGGTGTGCAGAGAACGATTTGATAGGAGAGATTTTGGGCGGTGTGGAGGGATGCGCTGGCCATCAGAACCGAAATCCGGGAACGACGAAAACGAGACCGAAAGGTAGAGGCGCCGCATCCGTGGAATGTTGATGGACGATGAGCTCGTCGTGACTCGTGAGCTAAAGTCAGCAACGTGGCACAAGACAAGAAAAGCCGATGCCATGATTGGGATTCCTCGTATCCCTTGGTTCAGATTCGCCGATCTCCCCAGTACACACAGTACTCTTCGTCAGTCCGACCAGGAAGTAGAAGCTGGCGAATGAGCGCAGGCTTCTCCATGGACACAAGAGCATCATAACACAGAGGAACTAACGTCAAGCCACCGGCACATTTGTTCAAATGGGTCAAATAATCTTCCAAACGTTGGAAATTTGGAATATTGCTACCGTCGACCGGCGACCCGCGATGAGGAAGTGCATGTGGATCTCCAGAAGTTGCAGGAAGCGATGTCACTGCAAGATTAAGCTTGCACTGCATCCGCTTCGCTAAGGCTATCCAATGTCTCAACCCCAGGGGCACAGTCCACATTGTCAAGGATCAACGAACCCGAATTGAGCGCTATCCATCGCACATCTTTGTGAGCATTCTGAAATCCTGATAACTTCTTAGGCGCCCCTACCATTTGGCATCAGACGACGGAAAGGGAAGGCACTCCACACCACGCACACGTTTCGTGTGCCACAGCAAGGCACAGCTTGTTTCATCGTGCTCGAACATGGCAGCTATGTCGTACAACCGTGATGAACCTTTCTACTCCAGGCAACGAGTGCGGACTTTGGGGTATGAAAGACGTTTTGCAGAGTTTTCCTCGGTCTCCGAATCTCCAATCTTGACTAGTTTCCGCAAAAGGTAAGATGGGGAAAGTATATTAATGGACTCCACAGTACGGAGTACTCTAGTTCCATATCACTGTCAGAGACCCACCTATTCTTTATCGATGATTGGTGTCACCGCCATCCCTACACCATACACAGAATATACAATCTCCAGCCCTCCCAACAGCAACTGCCAGTTTACTGGTCAAGTTTCGCCTGCACCAACCCGCTGCTGCATATGCGAGTATGACCCGCTGCGGGGGGGTTGCTGCCGAAGAGAGCGGCGCCGAATCCGTTTCCTTTTTCATCGAACATTCAATCCAGATGCGGTCGTCGCTTGTATCAGATGTGGTCGTAGTTATCGAGGCGCGAAAAGTCAAAAATGGAAGTGAACAGCAATTTTCGTGGCGTCCAACTCAGCAAAATCCTTCCGATAGGCTCCGATTTTGAGTACTCCAGTGTCACTTTACAATTTTACAAGCAAACCTGGACGACAGGGACACACCAGGGGTTGGAAGCTTCCCAGCCAATGACTGCTGACCACGTCTCTCTGGCAACCCCCCCCCCTTCCCACCTCCCATCCGAATCTTTGATCACTTCATAGGGCAAGCCACTCACAAGAATCCTTTTACGGCACAGTAGTGGTTCCACCAGCCTGCTCAGACAACCATCTCGTCGTTACTCTGTTTCCCTCATTGATTGGATTGTAGGCAAAGCATTTGTTCGACAGGAAACGGCGCTGCTGCAGAGATCGGCTGCCCTTACTGTTGTTTGTTGCTACCCCTCTTCTCGGATACTGTTCCTCCAGCGAGCCCAGGAAGCACACACGCACAAGATATCGCAAAACTCGGTAAAACGGTAATGGATGCCTCGACTTCAGACTTACCCGAGGCCTGTACCTTGTGGGTACCGCTACTTATGTCGTACAGATGGCAGTGCATGCAGTGTGGCAGAGCCGCAACAACGTCTTTTGTTACCGTAAATACCCACATGCACGACATTGGCAAGCTGATGACAGACGGGGCCAAAAGCTCCGTGATAAAATCTCGGACAATAGTATGTCAACTCGAAGGTACAAAAATCGTGGTTGCTTATCGTACCTTTTTGTCCTTCCGATATAAACTAAGCGAGCCCTAAAGCAGATCATTGACATTCCACCCAAAACGAGCTTGTCGTTGCTATTAACCATGGACAAATCTTATCAAGCACCATAAGTCGTAACGTGCCAGTTCTGTTAAACATTCTGGTTCTTTGAGAATCAAGCATGGACTTTTTTCTTCGTTCGGTTCTCTCTTTTTGCTGAGTGACTGGTTCGAAGCATCAAAAGCATTGTCACTTTTCCGGAGATAATCGTGCCACGCAATCACCTACTAAAGTAAGAAGAACGTGCCATTCAAAGCCAATCCTCCAGTGATCCACGACCTGACTCAACTAGATGGCTATGAGATTAGCTCGGGAGACCTCAAGAGGCAATTAAAACGCATCGGCTATTAAGAGAAGACTCCTAGACCTTTTCTCACTTCCAAAGGCGTGTCAGAGCTCCAACGGGCGTGCCTCGATATCAAAGCCTGAAACATTCTCTCCACCTTCATGCCACGTAAAAAAATGGCGATGCCATCGACCCTAGAGGCCTTTCCAACCACATTCGTCCCCATAACTCCCGGCACCATGACTCCCATCACCTTTCCCAACGCCGATCACCCTTTCCAACCCAGCCCACAAAACCCGCAAGCCCAGGATCCCAATTTCCACGACCCTCCCACCATTTACCACACATATCATCTCCAACCCTCCGCACCTATATCAATCAGATTCCCTTCTCTTCTTCTGTTCTCCAACCTTCTATACTGCGTGAATTCCCCAACACGAAGAACCCCGCATCTGACACCCCTTCGAACCCACCAAATACACATTTAGGACACGCCCTCATGCACAAATGCCACCTCGAATTTCTCTCATATCAGCCACCCTCCACCCGCACACTGTAGAACCCTGCCCTTTGAGAACAAAAGAGCAGTGAGTTAAAGGGGGTCAAGGGATGTGAGTTTATTTAGAAGGTAGTAAGGGTGACCGATTGAGCGAGTACGGGATCAGGAAATGAAAGGACGGAGAAGAAAAGGGGCCAGGGAGTGGGAGAAGCAGGTGGAGAGGATGGATGGTGCTGCGCAGATGGAATGGTGTGAGTGCAGAGAAGGTGGTTAGGAATTCCTCGGGAGAGAGGGGCGCGGATTGAATCTAGAATTAAGGATAAATATTTCACTTTCATTATATATAGAGATTTACACTTTGGGGTTTTTGCTACTGGTTTGATGATGTGACTGGATCGAGACGGTGCAATAAAAGGTTTCCTGAGCGGACGATCCGTGGTTGTTCAATTCGACAGAGCTTTGCTGAAAGAGAGAAGATATCTTTATCGAAGGGTAGGGGAGTATTCCAGAGGCGGTAATTAGAGATGACGCCGAACAAAACCCCAATATACTTCGCCTTTAGCTATCGCAATGAGAAATATTTCACAGCAACGGTTAATTCAGAAGAGAAAGGGGTTAAAAAAAATTATTGCTTAGATTTGTGCTCAAAAAGAACATCGAATGCACGTACAGTACAGTACGTTTGAAAAAACCGCGTTTTGCAGGAACAGTACTTTCTAGCCCTGCTCGAATCTTTGCTAAATATGAGCAGAATTTCCGCTCAAAGCTGATCAGATTGATTGTAGATCTACCTTTTGCACTAGTCGAAGGATTTCGTCAGTGGACGAGAGGGGGAAAAAAAAAAAAAGCGAACGACCTATCCAGCCCCCTTTTTCCCCCTCTGAGGTTTATGAGAATTAAAAATGAGGTTTTTGGGGGGGGGGTGCTTTTATAGTGTCTTATAGACTGATTTACTAAATTAAACGAAATGAAAAAGATGTTTGAATTCTCTGTTGAAGGTTGTGTAAGAGAAGAAAGAGTTTTTTTTAGCTAGAAATAGAAGGATTCGTTCATGTAGGACTTGAGTCTTCTTGGATAGAATTTTCGGTTTGGGAGAGAAGTTTGCCATGTAGGGTAGACAGGAAGAAAATATCTATTCGCTTCTTTCTTTCAGACATCACCTTCATGCTCCGATCTTCTAATTAGCCACAAAGAAAACACAGTCGATGCTACCTTAAAAAACCTTGCAAGAGCGAGCAGAATTTTTTGGGTGATAAAATTGCCAAGGGAAAAATTAGGTGCAGCTGAACACTGCTATTACAATTGAACCTCCATTTGATACGAAGGTCAGCCAGGCGGAGAGAGAAAAAAGCACAGTCTATTCGCCCCCTTTTCCCCCTCCACCACACGATCCATCCACCTAGACCAACCGCCTAAAAGCGGTATTTCCCCCCGTGCGTCAAATCCTGCTGCGCCTCCTTCTCCGCTCCGCCATACCCCTTCTCCCCCTTCCCCTTCTTCTCCTTCCTCATCAACCACCCAACCACCCCCCAAACCCCCCTCATCGCCTCGATCCTATCCTCCTTATCGAAAAGGTCGTACCAGCGCGAGCGGCGCACTTTGAGCGCGTACCACGGGTGCTGGGTGGGGACGAAGTCGGCGGGGGGAGGTGTCATCTGGCCGATGTAGGCGACGTAGGCAGTGGGGACGCGGAGGTGGACGATGGAGATGTGGTGGATGACGGAGGAGATGAGGTAGATCTGGTTGAGGGTTTAGTTCTTTTTCTTTATTACTATGTGAAGGGGATGGTATTGGGGAGCTCACGTCGTCGTGGTCACTGCCCTCGACTTTGCCGACGTGTTGGTATGCTACGTTATTCTCCCAGGCGCTCTGTGGCGGAAGGGCGGCGTTCCAGATTGCTCTTGCACCGGATAGCTTCTGCTTCTTGCGGGCAGGATCAGATGGCTTGGGCTTGTCCTTGCTACTTGACACTTTCCCTTCGACTTTCACTTCTGTTTCTCCTTTATCGTTCGCTTCACCTTTCACTTCATCTTTGGCTTTCACACCAGCTCTCTCTTGTTTCCCTTCTTTGGTCACTTCACCGTCACCTTCAACCATCGGTCCACCCGGCCCACCGCCCCAACGTGGCTTCGTACACCACCATTTCCCCTCCCAGTGCCTAATCTCCTGCTTCCCCTCCCTATCTCTCTTCTGAGCGAGAAACAGCCCCAAAGCGACCTCAAAAAGCAGATCCCTAAGCTCACTCTTTCCCTCACCAGCGATCTCATTGGTCTTGCGAAACATGGTACTAGAGCGACATTGAATACCCATTAGTGGGCCTTCCCGCACCCCGCGACGAGCTTGCTGCTTGTCTTCGGGGGTACAGTAGACGTTATCGAATGGTGGCACCCTAACCATCATCTTATGGAAGCTGAGCCAATCTTTACGATTTGGTTCGACGGCGCAGCGGAAGCACCAGACAATGGTTTCGACGAATGCAGTAATGGTGTTTACGCGGTAGCTGGGTTCCATTTGTTCGCCATTACCGATGCGGCGACCTGTGTAGCTTACTCTTGGAGTTTTTGGGGAAGTCTCGGAACTCTTGCCCCCGTCGGCGGCTTTTGCATCTTGGCGAGTCTTATCAATGTTCGAAGCAACTGCCTCCGACTCAGTTGAAGTAGTAATGTAATTGTCGAGACTTGTGTCCCAGTATTCAGCCATATCTGATAGGCCCTCAAACATCTTACGAAAGTGAGAGAGTTTCATGTGGGGGCGGCCCTCTAGAGGAGGTTTGCGTTGGAGGATACGTAATGCATCCTCGTTGTCCATGATTACCTCCTTTGCCCTCAAAAAGAATTCCTCGTGCCCGGGTTTACGAGCACCGTTACGCAATTTCTCGTCGGGCGGTGGAATAGGCGCCGGAAATTCATTGGATCCACCAGATGTAGCCGGATCGGCAAGCCATGATACTGGGGGCAAATAGCCCGTTGGAATAAGCTGTTCAAGCGGAATATCTGCTACTACCTGAACACCCAATACGTCGACGTGCTTTTGAGTTGGCCCTGACGTTGAGAATGTACAGAGAGTTCGGTAAATTTCTCCTGCTGTGTACGGGACATTTGCTGATGTACCCTGGGGGTACAGGGGAAGCTGCACAGGTGTAGCTGCTTTAGGTGGGTCGCGAGGCTTGCTATCCAGTCGGCTAGCTAAATGGCGATATGTCAGCTCCCCTTTCAAACCGTCGAACTGGCCCACTTTGGAGTGGAGCATGGTTGTATCTGTGGTTTGTGTGATCTTCATGTTGTGTGGGGGGTAGCTGTTAAGGGTAATAACAACGATCTGTGATCTGCGGTAGGGCTAGCACCTGAAAGAAACTCCCGGAATACTGAGATTTGCAAGCCCAAGTGAACGTCTACACCAACCCTGAACGGGATAATAGCAAATAGAAGATACCACATAGCTGAGTCTGCACTCTTTCCGGACTTGAAGTCGCTCTAACAGCATGTTTACGCCTATCATTGACAAATCCTTACGACGTCACACGTTTTGTCACATCTTCCGAAATTCAATGACGATAGAAGAGGTAGAGGAACCAAATGTCTATGCTCATTGAGACTCGACTCCAAAGAATAGCGAAATCAACATCTTGGAAACACTAAGCACCATCCCAAGCAAGCTAGAGCATTCTTCAAGGGAATTGAAATATATATACAGACAAGAGAGCATGGTCTAATACAAGGGGATGTATATAGGGGAATCTTTCTGCTTATTGAAGAATATCTATTCACCTACACAACGCGGCTAGATTGCCAAACATCTTTCACCTGAATCGACTGCGCTTCTTGCCTTGATGTATCCTTGTCACCGGTTGTGCATTTTGAGGCAATGGGTCTCCAGGGCCATTGGCTAAGGACAGGCTTGGCCAATATAAAGTAGGTTTGCATGTACACACAATGTCTTCGCACTGACAAGACAAAGATTGAGCTACAATCAGGAACGTCAGGTCTAGGCAGCGGGCCGGCGGCCCGCTCCGTTGCACTAACGTAATCAGGAAAGGTCGCTCGAAGTCCTCTATTGGAAATCCATTGGATAATTGGACTTGATAATTTCATGGAGTCAGCTTATTGGCATCGTGGCCTAATAATATATTACTACGAACTTCTAGACTAAGTATACTCAGAATTGAGGCTATGGTATATAAGACCTGCATGAGATCAAGGGGATAAACGAGAGGGTCTAGGAATAATGCTTGGAAGGATCGAGTAGGTATGGCCATTTCCAGCATGGGTTTCGGAGGTGTCAGGCCATCTCGATTGCTTAAGCCCCCCTTTGACCCAGGGCAGAACAGAAACTTCGCTAGGAATGCCGCCTCAAGAAATACTATACAGGATAATTCACCTTGGGAAGCCCGCCCTCGAAACTACTAAAATCGAATGCGGTTTGGTGGTAATATCGTATGTTCTTCTAAACCTTACCTAAGCATGCTAGTGTGCAAAACGGCATGTTGGTAGGTCGGAGTCCTACAAAGGTCGAACGATTCGGCGAGCTGGAGTTTGCTAGGTATTGAGTCCGTAAGTCATCTTTCTCCGTGCTGCTACGGGATTAATATTCCCAGAATTTGTGACAGAAGATCCCCTATATAGAGTATAAAACGAACAGAATGGTTAAAGCTGCAGTTTCAAGTGCTGACGGACTTTGAAACCAACTTGGGAAATACTCTGGATTTCGTTCGACATGGTGTCTTTTGCTGAGATGGTGTAGACAGGCGGTAGATACTGGGATTATGTTTAGATTGTTCGTAGCAGAATGGTCGATAACTGATAGCAAAGAATAAAATCGTAGCATATAGAAAAAAACAATAAGTATTGCTGGTAACGTTTCATTTCATGGGAGGGCTTAGCGTTGATGTACAAACACACCGCCACGAAGCCGAAGACTAATATTCCACAGCACCAAGAGTCTGGCTTAGAACTCACGTCGACTTTTCATCATCGTACTGCATCTGATATTCCGTTCCAATCATGTAAAGGGCCGTGTTGAATAAGCCTCAATGGGCGAGGACATCATAGCCATCCCTACTTGATCCATGGCAAGCTGAAGGTGCCGATCCATTCTTCGACTTCTCTCCTCAGCTCTACAATGTCTCTAACTTCATTGCCATCACCGAGGAAGTCCAGGAAAGCCTTGACACTTCCTGGGTTTTTCTGACTTTTGGCTTCTGACTCCTCTCTAGCAGTCTTGTCTAGACTCTGAGTGATAGTAACAGCTCGATCGACTATATCAGCTACCCGCACAAAGTCCTCTGGCAGGAGCCCACGAGTCGTCATTGCAGGTGATCCCATCCGTAGACCACCTGGCTTCATGGCTGATTTGTCGCCAGGGACTGTATTCTTGTTGCTGGCAACGCCAACCAGCTCGAGAACTCGCTCCACCCGAGCGCCGTCGACACCTCTGTCCTTGAGATCAATAAGAACAAGATGGTTGTCAGTACCACCTCCAACTACTGTATAGCCTAAGCCACCTTTCTCCTTAGAATTTCCCAGACGATTGGCCAAAGCCTTGGCGTTCAGGAGAACAGTTCTCTGGTACTCTTTGAACTCCTTACTCTGGGCTTGGTGAAGAGCTACAGCAAGAGCAGATATCGTATGATTATGGGGCCCACCTTGATGACCTGGAAAGACAGAGGCATTGATAGGGTTCTCAAGGTCATACATTTCCTTATTTCCTTTCTTGTCAACTCGACGTACACCCTTTCGGAAAAATATCATGGCACCACGAGGACCTCGTAGGGACTTGTGAGTCGTTGTTGTGACAACGTCCGAATGGGGAAATGGGGATTGTATGACACCGCCAGCGACAAGGCCCGATATGTGTGCCATGTCACTAAGTAAATACGCTCCTACTTTGTCGGCGATTGATCTCATACGTTCGTACTCAATAAGCCTGCTATATGCTGATGTGCCGGCAATGATGATGCGCGGACGATAGAGCGTCGCTAATTCTTCCAGCTTCTGATAGTCTATTAGACCTGTGGACTCGTCCAGACGATATGGTAATGTTTCAAAGTATTTAGAGATAGCTGATATCTTTTTAGTGGGTGTTTGGTAGCCATGGGACAAGTGACCGCCATGGGGGAGATCTAGGCCCATGATGCGGTCATGGGATTTCAAGAGGGCAGAGTAAGCATAGAGATTTGCAGGAGATCCGGAAAGAGCTGAGACATTCCAGTTAGCACATGCGGAAAGTGGGAAGCGTATAGTGGCACACGTTGCACGTTGACTCCCCAGTCGTCCTCGCTCAACCCGAATGTTTGTAATGCTCTTTTCTGACAGAGCCGTTCAGCCTCGTCGATATGCTCATTGCCTCCATAATACCGGGCTCCTGGATAGCCCTCCGAATATTTGTCTGTCGAAATGTGAGCATACGGCTATAACGACCGCCTAGGGGCAGTGGCCAAACATACTTTGCATCACGCTCCCTAAGGCTTCGAGTACTGCCTGCGACGTGAAGTTTTCTGAGGGAATGAGGTTTATGAAGTGCTTCTGCCGACGTTTTTCCTGCATTCCCCAGCATTAACTCGAGTCTCCGGAGGAGATCCGAAAACTCGGGGTCGAGCAAACCTTCTGGATAATCTCAAACACGGTTGGATCCGCTTCTTGAAGATTTTCCGCAAGTAGCTACGTGAAGGTCAGCTATGACCTCAATACAAGCCGTACCATAACTCACCCTGTGCTGACTCTCAGCACTCATGGAGGCCATGCTCCGCGTTGCCCTTGGTCGCCACTGCCGTAAGAGCTGGCCATAAATGGGTTTGGAAGATTTAATGCCGTCGGTACAGAGAGACCGACAGGCATACCTTACCCCTGGAGCAGTTGCCATTTCAAGGATTTTCCTGCTGTGTGCAAGTTTGTCTTCAACAGTCTTGTTGTCTCCTCCTCCATCGTTTTTGGAAGAACTTCGGCCCTTTCGGGCGTATGATTGTGCGCCGCTAGTCGTTATTGTACACCGTTCTTTTTCATAAGTATTTCTAAATTCTCATGTCAATCTTACCTTCTCTCTTTACACAAACTAAACCCAATATGATGAGATGGCTTCTACGACATCTACAGCACTCACACGATTGGCGCAAGCCAAGTAGTGTGGGCGATGCTGATATGTTCCGAGTCCATTCACCACCTTGAAAGGAACAATCTGAAATTCTCTGATTGGATTTGTTTGTTACCCCTACCTGGTTCATCATATGACTTTGTATTCGCCGAACACATTTCTGCAGCATTGAGATCACATTGCTCTGCTACCCCGAATTGATTGTAGTAGCCTCAGTAGTTGTTCATGTTCAAAAGATGTAAAGCAAGCGCATCTCCCTTCATATCTCCTATGCAAAAGAGAACATCAAGGTCTAAACAAAGGGAGATAGTAATATGCGTAAGAGCCTGTGTCTATCTACCCTTTGCTTGCCATCCACTTCTCTCGGTGTCCAATGCTTTCATCACAGTATTGAATATTCCTCAGCTTTTGAGGAGGTGCTCCTTTGAAGGGCTTCAGAGAGGTAGGTGATGGTTGCCTACCTCAGTTGCCAAACAATACCAACCGCCTCTTCTTTTCATATGATATCGGTTCTCTACTGTTAAAGGCCTCTGTGATGTGGGCCACCAACACACTACGCTTGTTGGCAAATTATCACTGCTTAACATTCTAGGAGCTCCTATCAACACCGAACTTACTTCTGTGGTTGATACTTCATCCTCTAGACATCTCTGGAAAGCGACAAGATACACACCTACGTCAGACTGTTATTGTGCGGGTTTACGACCTGACCTAACGTTTACAGCACTACTGTATGATACAGATCCACCTTTGACCTCCGTACGTCGGCTACCATTAGAAACTAAAGTACAGTGAAGCATTTTCGCTAAGCCCTATCCACCGTCTACTTTTGTTCAAATTGTTCACACATCTGTAGCTCCTTCCTCATCGTCACTTCTTGCCTGCCAAATTGTGATCGTTTCATCACAACTCGACTGTTTGTTCCTTACCAATCCTGTTGCTTGCTCTTACGAAGCAGGCCATCAAAACATCCTCTGCAGCTTGTGCAGAGTAGCCACACCACAGTGGTTGATCCGGACTCGGTGTAAAATCTCTCAGTGTCAGTTCTTCTCCACCTTGAAAGTTGTACCAGCGTTGACATGTGCCAGATGACAGGACCCGAGCAATTCATGGGTTCTTTCCAAATCACTTACGCCGGAATGGATCAGAATAGCGTTCCTGATCTTGGGGATACTGATATTGCCAGTTACCTGAACGGACAAGCCAGCACAAAGCGCGTCAAAGCAAAGAAGCTGTCTTTTGAGGAAATGAATGCCAATGATGAGGAAAGCTTTCTCAACACCATCGATCACAACGGCCGTCCAGTTCGTGCGAGCCGTGGGCGGAACCCACAGTCGCTTCCTGGCTTTGTGGACTCTGGCAACCTAGTAGTCGATAGCTCAGACGGAGAAGATGAATACGAGCGCAACAACTACTACGATGAAGAATCTGATAGTGAAGCAGGTTCTGATAGTGAAGACAACAAGTCTCATACTATTGCTTCTCCTGAGTTGGGAACCATCCTTGCTCCATCAACACCACCTTTATCGCCCCTGCCTCCGGCTGTTGTGCCTTTGCAGGAAGAACTGCCCTTTATCACTGGATCAAATCCGTTCGCTGGGATCTCTCCAGGACAGTGGGCTGTTCAACCTTTAAAGATCATGATCAACGTCCCAAAAGGTCATGAGGGCCGTGTGGTTGTTAACGTGGATCACCATAACATCATGACATCTATGCAGCGCTTGGTTCCTCATGTCGATGGGAAAAACGCAGATGCTTCGGTACTAGCAAAGAATGCATCGTCAGAATCGAAAGCGAGACCCCTTGAAATCTTGATTGACATACCAAAAGGGCACGAGGGTCTCGTGGTTTCTAATATAGATTTCGATCGCATCATTGAATCTATACACCCATTAGACACTCCAGGATGCTTTCCAAGAAATCGGTTTGTTTACGCCACCACCGCGTCATCCACCATTCATCACGACACTGTAGCCGGAACGTTTAGCGTCACAGCTACCAAGGGGCTCGGTTTCCTAAGCCTGTCCGGAGAAATACGCAACCGGATCTATCGTCTAACCATGAAAGGTGACAACCCTGTGTACTTTATCAACGGAAGTAACTTCGAACATTCGGCGAACCTACTCCGTACTTGCAAGCTGATTCACGAAGAAGCCCGTGCACTTCTTTATGGGGAAAACGAGTTCATCTTTGAGCGCGACCCTCAGAGATGTGGAGAGTTCTGGAGGCCAAACCGTACGGAAATCGGTTACAGCAACGTCCGTCGGTTCCTGGAAATGATCGGACCCTTCAACATTGGTCTGATCCGCCTGATTGGCCTCTCTTTTGACGATGCTCTTCCTTCCACAGCTCCCGACAAATGCCATGAGGAGCGCCGCTACGCCAATGACGCCCATTGCCTCTACATGCTCAAGCTTCTCGCAAAGCATGGTAACCTTGACAGGGTTAACATCGGTCTCTACGGACGTCGTAAAGTTTCCAGTGTCTTTGATACTCATTTTGTCAATGCTCTAAAAGCTGTGCCGGCCGACGTTGTCAACTTCAAACATCCTCGCACAGATTCTCATCGCTTCCAATACTTGGATGGAACCAAGAATACCAATAGGCTCAAGGATTCGATTAGGGAGGCGATGCAGAACGCTAAGAAGATCAAGCTGGAGAACATCAAAGCGATGGAAGAGCGATGGAAGAAGGAATTTGCAGAATAACTGTAGTGATGACGAGGAGAGCATGATTCAAACGATATCGTTAAGGCACAGGAAAGAACCGTACTACTTCATGTACAGCAGTGGTGGCTTCGTTGGAGGACTTGTGGATCGAACATTTACTGCAATGGTGCTTTGAGATAAGACAGACGGATGGCTAGAAGATTTCTCTACGTGTAGACTATCAAAAGCAATTTGGCATAGCTAGCTCGAGACAATACGATACTATTCTGCTTGTCGCAATCACTGGCCGCTTGCCTGTCGCCCAGACTGCTAAGTGATATTGTATGTGTATGTACTTGGTAGGAAAGGATACTGGTGAGGTGAGAGTGTACCCCGGCTTTTCTTCAAAGTTCCCTCAGGTCTGAAGAAGTGCTCCACGAGGCTCATCTATTCACTCATGCTTCACACTGTTGCACTTTCACTTCACCGTTGCAAGTGTGTTATTTTCTCCGGAAACATATATGTACTTGGTAGTTTCATTCTCTTAACAAATTGATAACTCAACGGACTCGAACACTGAAGAAATATAATACGAACGACCCACCCGTGCCACCCAAGCCACCACAACTACATATGTCAAAGGGCTCTCGTCTGGAATTCGCCTTGGTTTTCAGCGTTTAATTTCAACCGTCTCTGGGCAATATGCATTGTTCGCTTCCTCCCTCGGGTTTCGTTGTAATGGTGAGTGATCTTAGAGGCAGAATCCCTCCTTTTCCCAGAACTTATGCTAGGTGGGCTAGGGCAGAGGCGTACATAGGTCTTTCCGGGGGGAGCTAAGATCGCACACCGGCCTTTTTTTGGGGAAATCGTTCCTGCAAAGTCGAATAACACATTAATAAACCTGCTGTTGTAGGCCACATTGCAAATAAGTTATCCTTATCGAAATCCAGTTCCCTTCGTCAGTCACGCTTGCGGAAATGAACAGCAAACAATTGTCAAACTCATTCAATCAACCACCTCGTGGAAAGAGCTTAAGCTATACACGTGTGTTGAATGTAAGCAGAAGCAGACCGTACGGTGAGCTGACATTGTATGGGACGTTATCTAAGTTTACAGTAGGCTCGCCCTTGGTGAATATAGCTAGCTGTCGCCACCTCGCTGCCCCGCGGGCGTGGTCTTCTTCTCTCTTGTAGCCATTTGCCAAGTTTCTTCCCTAAGGTCTGTAGGGCTTGGTCCGACTGATTCGTTCGCCACATACACGTAGCTAGAACATAATCCCTCTACACCATATCGATCATCATGGAAACCAGAGCACCTACTACCAGCGTCGCGACAACTAAGGTATCTAACCCTTAGAGCCGGATCGGCTCAATTGAAAGAGCGCTTTCGTTCTCTATGCAAGTCGGCTGTAGTCAGTACTTTCCCTTCAGATTCAAGACCAAGGCATGGTGGTCTTACTTCGGTCTGTGGTCTTGGCGAAAGCTGCAACTTTCTTGTGACTTCTGAGTTTGGTGAGTGCTTCTAGCTGGTGATCCTGCTTCTTGTCGAGTGTCGGATAAGCTGTAGGATAGGAACGATCAAATCCAGCTCTTTCAAAAACCTCTCTACATTCTTCGCATTAGTTTCTGTGGAGCTGTCTTTCATCAATCAGAAAGCGAAAACATACTCGGTGCTTGTAAGTCTTATAAAGTTCTGAGTAGGGTTGCAAGCTGCGGTGGTACTGAGGAGCGAGTTCCCATCTT
>JAABUL010001690.1_pt1 | contig 40305 bp, 36 predicted proteins | sample 5559151 | NCBI WGS metagenome assembly JAABUL01 (sample SAMN10711876, study PRJNA513368) | rock metagenome | isolation source: Antarctica rocks | place: Antarctica: Victoria Land, Pudding Butte sud | reverse complement strand
CCGGTGTTATCCCCCCCCCCCCCCCCCCCCCCCCTGTCTCTCTCTCTCTGTCCAAGTCCGCCCCCCCCATCCATGCTTTTTACAGACACTTCCCCCCCCCCCCAAACCCTAACCCCCTAATCTACTCCCTCGCTCAGCACAGTCAAGCCGCTATCAACCGGAAAAAACCACAAGAGGTTACGGGTGAGCAATAGAACCGGCCCATCTTGTCTCTTTTGGTTTGAAAACACGGTTGATGGCACAGTGAGGTTTTGTGGCTCTTTCGGGAGGAGTCTTTGGTTCAGGGCGAATTTGTACAGTAGATTGCAGGATTGAATTTGATAGTGGTGGGGAGATGGGATTGCTGAGTGGGTTAGGCGCTGAGTGGTATTGGTACGAGGGCAGTGGCTGGGAAACATGCAGAGAGGATGTGTGGCAGGTTCGGTCACTGGACTTGTGCTACACGGTGGTTTCGTACATGAGAGACGGCTTTCCTACGACATTTACCTAACCCCCCTCCTTCTCCGTCAGCCTCCTCACATACTCCGCCGCTAACGCCTTCACCCTCTCCCTACTCTTCGCATCCCCCTCTTTCTCCTCATACTCCAACCACCTCTTGAAGAAAAACTTCGCTTTCTTGCTCTTAAGCTTCTGCGACGTAGCCCTCTCTAACAACCGCCGAACCTGCTCCCGATCCCCCTGCTTCATCTCCAAATCTAGCAGCACGTTCCACAGATCCCACCGTTTCGGCCACGTGGCCAATAAGCCCTCGAACATCGTTCTGCCCCTTTCCGCCGAGCCGTGGGGGCTGTTGAATTCGAGTTGCGCGAATTTGGTGGTGAGGGACAAGTGGGTGTGGGGGGAGAGGGATTGCAAGGCGCGGGGGAGGAGGGCGCGGGCACGGTTGGGGGAGGCGAGGGTTGTGGAGAGGAAGGTGGCGTAGTTGAGCCAGAGGGAGGGGGTTTGGGAGAATCTTTTGAGAGCGGTTTGGAAGAGGGTGTCGGCTTTCTGGGTTGGGATTAGTGGGTGTGATAGCTAGGGTATGCGGGGAGAGGAGCTTACATTGTTGTTGCCGGATTGGATGTGGATGCTTATTAAACGTTCGTGGATTTCTTGGGCATCGTTGTACTGGCAGGCACGTCGGAAGACTGCTTCGAGAGAATCGTCCGTGCCGTAGGCGTTTTCGAGGTTGAGCAGGGCCACCCAGACATTCATTTTCTCGGATTCTTCCCTGATATTGATGGTTCTGATTGCTCGCTCGGCGATTTCGCGGGCTTTAGTTACCTCGCTTAGTTGAAGTTGGAAAGCCATGTAGCTGAGCCATAATATGGAGGAGTTGGGTTGTCCCATCAAGAGACGTTCGAAATCGGCTATGGATTGGGGACCATTAGCGTCGAGGTCGCCTGTTCTGTCGATTTTGATCTCTGCCTTTCTTCGCCTCTTTTTCTTCATTTGGGGTTGCTCTCCATCTGTCTCTGATAGCGCATCTTTCTCGTTCTGGGCAAATGTTTCCCCTGTCCAATCAAACCCCCCAGTGCTGAGGCCCGTGAGTCGGTCTGGTATGGTAAGGTGTTCTCCGTTGTTTTCGGATGTGTCAACGCCACTATCTTCGCCTTCCATTTCAGCATCACTATCAATGTCTCGAACATTTTCGAGATCAATCCCTTCTTCTCCTTCTTCATCTTCCTGATCGTTTTCGTCGTCAAGCGTCACACCTTTCGTTTCAAGCATGTCTTCGTCGCTTTCATCAGCGTTTTCCCCTTCATCATCTTCAAAAAACGAAGCCTTCAGCCCCAGAGAGATTTGCCTTTTATCTTGATCGATTTTCAGAATTTTAGCCTTCACGATATCTCCTTCGTTGTAGAGCTTCTTCGGGTTTGGGGATTTCTGGTCGGCCATCTGGCTTCGGTGACACAGACCACTTACATTCGCAGAATTGTCAAGGACAATAAAAACTCCAAATTCTTCGACTTTTCTAATCTTCCCAGTGAGGATTTGCCCAACTTTCATGTCAGTGAACGTCATGGGTGGTTGGTAATCTTTGTCAATATGAGACAGCTTAAGACTCATCTGAACATGGTTCAACAGGGGGTCCACGGCAATGATCTTGCCTTTAACGAGCTGATCGACCTCGAAACCTGATCTCCAGTCTTTGATGTACAGATCCGACAGATCCGATATCTTAACAAAAGCTGTCACATTGCTGGCTAAAGTTATGAACAGCCCGTTGTCTGCCACGCTCCTGACGAATCCTCTGAAAACATCATTGACTTTGAGCTGAGATATGGAGGCAATTTCAGGATCGATGACGGGTAGAGATGAACTCAGGACTTTTGAAGGCCGGGTTGATAGAGTTATCCTCTTATTTGGGGCATCCACATCCTTGACACATACCCGTACAGTTTGGTTCTTCTCATAAGTGGTGGGATTTGCTATTGAGTAATCGTCGGCTATGTCTATCAGATGCACAGGGCCGGAGAGGGTCTCGCTAAGCTGAACCATAATCTGGCGCTCGGAGACTTTGGTCACTCTTCCTGGCAAGACCATGCCTTTGGCAAGGTCTTTCAATGATAGAGGGCCTGACGAGCGACTGGATCGCGCCGAAAGGTCAAGGCGACTGTTTGTGACATCGACCCTCAATACTGTTGCACGGAGAGCAGATCCGACTGGGAAGTTGTTTACCAGATATTTGAGAAGAGAAATATCATCAGAGACATCCATTGCGCGAATACGACCTCGTACGTTGGGAGATACATTGACCCAGATACAGTCATCAGACACATTGTTCACAAAAACGATGTGAAACGAACCCACCTTGACTTTGTCAAGGGTCAAGATGTCAAGGTTTTCTGCAGTTTGATTACTCGGCTTCGCCGTCAGTTCAAAGACAAGTGCTTTGCCTCGATTCGTGATTGGGAGAAATCGGTGATTTCTCGAGTCGTGCATTCCGATAATCCGCACTGGCAGGACCTGTTTGGAACGGAAAGACTTCAAAGGGTGCTTTCGATCCTTGATAGCCTCCCAGGTGTCAAACATCTCAGAGACGTCGATTCTCCCTTGGACGCCATCCGCCAATTGAACGTTAAGCTGCGTTTCCTTGATAGACATAACCTTGGCCATTGTCAGTAAACCCATAGCGAAGTCGTCGATTGTGGTTGACACTTCATCCACGGGGTTTCTCAAAATTGTGTCAGCAACGTGGGTTTCAGTCTTTGCTGTCGCTCCCGTTGTATCCATTAGGAGAGGCTTCAAGGTTAGCAAGAACCGTTGCTGTCCATGATCGACTGTCAGGATCTTTGTAGGAATCGATTGATGTCTCCGCATGCCGAAATCTGGTAAATGCACTAATTCATCTGGCACATGCGCCTTCAGAAGGAGTCCGGTTAAGTCTCCTGCAAACTGCACATAGACGCCCGTGAGCGTGATATTGTTGACAAACCCGGAGACTTCGGCACCCTTGACAACACCATCGAACGCTTTGAGAAGTGTTCCCTCTTTCGCTGCTTTGACCAGAGTAGGTTTGCTTGTGAGCTTGACTAGTCGCTTTGACTCCTGCTTACTCAAAATTACGAGGTCTTTCATGATCTGACCAACCCGGATCTTCTTAGATAGAGCCAAACTCTTCTGAGCCGAGCCATCTGCGAGATGCTCAATTGCCAATATCGCTTTCAAGCCTGATCCCTCGAGCTCTACTATGATCTCGTCACTCGTCTTCTCGGAGACGGTGCCGCTTGTGATAGTGCCCGGACTAAGACTGCTGAGCGCCTCACGTTGTGCTGCTCCGAATACTGATGGGTCTTTGCATGAGACTAACATGCGGCTCTCAAGAGGATCGACGGAAACAATATGAACATTAACTACTTGACCGGTACGGAAGTGCTGTTTTGGATCCTCTATGTAGGATTCACTCATCTCCGATACTGGCAAGAAGCCGCGGACTGAGCCATAGAATTGAACTACGGCCCCAGAAGGTAGAATATTGACCAAAGTCCCAGGAGCGTGCATACCAGGGTTTAAGCCATCGAATGACTGCCATATCTTAGCCTCACTGTTTACCAAGGTCTTTTTGAGAGTTAAACGAAGTTGTCGTTTTTCGAGATTTGTCGATAATACCCTAGCGGTCACTGGACTGCCTTCCTTGAATTTCTTCTCAGGATGTTGCAAGTGAATATCTGAAAGATGTACTTCAGGTACCAAGCCCGTAATCCCTTCAGCGATAGTGACTAAAACACCGCTCACGCCAGTGGGACCAACCATAAGCTTTTCAACTGTGCCTTGTACGACTTGTCCAATCTTAACATCTTCCATACTTAGGAACAGCTGGTTGATGACCTTTGGCTCTAGCGATACGATGAAAAGGCCATCCATCGGGTTATAGCCGATAATCCGTGCTTTATGTACCGAGCCAACCTTATATGGCCCAGTCGACTCCGAGAGCGTTTCTATTTTACCATCTATGATCCGAGAGATATGAACGAAACCTCGTACACCCTTTACCCCAACATCGACCAGTAGGCCGACTCCTTGCTCGACCTTGGCAACTCTAGCCTTTTCCACAATCGTGGAAATCGGCAGCACTTGAGTGGGCATAGTATTTTCTTTTGTAGCATTCATGGTGGCGATGTCTGAATTGAGGGAGATAACATGGTCTAACAGCGAGACCCCAAGCTTTTTTTCTTCTACAGTAGGGAAGGTACAGACTATTCGACCCTTGACCTTACTGCCGTTCGTGTATTTCTTCGCGAGGTCTTTTCCACTTCCAGCGGCACCAGAGTGGATCAAGTCGGCTGTGACGTCCAGCATCCCCATAGCTTTGCCGGCGATACCATAAGGGGTGACTTCGGACACTAATATCTCAATTGCTGTTCCAGGTAGGAAAGAGTCTACGGTTGGCGCATCGATCAAGTAATGGCCTTTTTTTAGGTTTCCTGCTTTATGTGGATCTGCGGAAAGTTTGATAATGTTGCCATTGGAGCTCATGCCAGTGATTAGGCACAGATAAACAGCGCCTTCCTCGATCTTAGAGATATCAATATTTGGCCCAACTTCCTTTGACGACATAAAGCCTCGAACTGTGGTATCTTCGAGCCCGAGGTCCATGATCAAACCATGATCCTCGACACTGAGCACAGCTGCCTGCACCATGCTGTTGACGACCAAATCGGCCTTGCTGAGACCCGAGTTCGCTTGTTGGGGGTTTATCGAGAGATCGATGTGCCTCTTACCCTTTACTCCAGAAGATGATTCCGCTTGCGTAGAGGTGACATAAGCGCGCAAGTATTGGCCAATCGAGAAATAATTGCGCAGATCTAATTCCTTGCCATATTCATGGTTCTCACTAGCTGGCTCGTCCCCAACGAGAGCTTCCATTCTTTCTAAGAATTTTCCTGATATTGACGTACAAGGTATAAAGCCTGTTAGGTTGTTAGGCAAAGCTAGTGCAATGTCGTATCGATTGATCTTGGAGATCTGGCCGAGCACCATTGAACCAGGTACAAGGCGTTTATAACTCAACCCTTCGATCCGGACATTTTTCTCCTCAATCATAGCGCCCTTCCCTTTCTTGTCCAACGACTTGGAGTTGCGCTTCGTCTTCGTTGGAGCATTCCTAGGTTGATCCACCTCGTCTTCCTCGTTTTCCTCGTCTTCAAAATCGTGCTTTGTTGGCTTCTTACCTGTGGACTGTTCGAAGAGGACATCTTGTTTAGCTTGGATTTGGATCTGCTTGTGCTCCAGAGGAGTCAGGATGCTTGCGCCGCCTCGGGGGAATGCTGGCTCCTCTTCTCTTAGTACTGAAAGCTTTGGAGTGGATGGCGAAGGCTTCGACCTCTTCTCCGGACGAGTATTCGTATTTTCTACATCTCCCTTACGCTTGATTGGCGCCATTGTGATGTATCAAAGCGAAAAATATGGAGCACTGATAGAAGTTGGGGGTTAGTGAAGCCCTCTTCGAGTTTTATGTCGACATCTCTTGGGGTCTTCTTTCTGCTTGAAGGGCTATTCTGAGCTCAATTCGCAGAAGACATTCTGGGTCTTCTCGATAACCAGATATGCTTGAAGGATCGTAAAAGCCCAATGTACATATGCTCGTCCATCTAAATTTCGACTTTTCGTGGGTCTCTGATGTCGGTGAAACTAAGGAAACTCTCCCCGACCTGGCCGAGCACTAGCTTCAAGCTAACCCAAATTTGGGATAGCTCATGTTGCTTATCTCCTATCACCGTGGCTGGGGAGCGCGTTCTTCTTCGCGAGACGCGCTTTTCTTCAAGAGCACCACCTTGCTTACAGATTAATTCGGTCTTGGGATGTAAACGTCCTCTTCAAATCAAAATGATAGACGACACACTATTGTCTTCTCAGGAGAGCTTGGGTAGAATCCAGAAATCGACACCAGACGAAAACCTAACGTCATCGCCTCTGCTCTCAAGCAGACAATCTAATGGTAAACGCAAGCAGCCACCGACGGTAACGCCGAAAAGGTTCACACGTTTCTTCACTCCAAGATCTTCACTAGGGCAAGGCACTAAGATTAGCGCATCAAGACAAGCATTGAGAGATATCACTGCTTCAGGTGCGAATCGCAAGGGCACTGTGAGACGGACAATATCGACAAAGGATAGTATACAAATCTACAACGAGGAGGAAAATGAGTCTTTGGATGTCTCCCGGAAGAGAATAAAGAAGGAGCCAGTCTTGCCAGATACCACGTCAGACAGATCATCGCCTTTGAGACGATTACGGAAGCAGTCTCTCAGCTTGTCTGATGACGATGGGACCGATATAGAAGATTCCGCTTCGGGCGGAGACTTCTCAGATAGTGATCCTGGGAGGAACACTAGAAGCAATCGGAAACGGCTGCATTTCGTCGAACCTATCGCCTATTCGAGACAGCGAGGACCGCTGGGCCGACTTTTACGTAAAGAAACAGGCGATACTGATCGAAGATATCCGACGGTTGATTATGGAAGTAGCGATTGGCAGAATGAGACCGCAAACTTCATGACAAGACCTGAGGACACTCATGCATGTCTGAACCCGACTGACGCACAAGAGGCCACCATACCTTTTTGTGCCACCAGCTGCAACAGTGAGCTGATACAACCGTCCATCCAGTCTGAATACAAAGCTAACGATTTTCCCTAGCGAACTCTCTTGTTGCCATTGGAGACGAGGATGGCGGCGTCAGACTTCTCGAAACAGAGAAAGATGGCAAGCCTGGATTCTCGAAGTCCTATCTCACTTTCAGCCCACACGCGAACGCTATCCTCGATCTTGCCTTCTGTCCAGATGACTCACTTTTGGCGACCGCATCCGGAGATCAGACGGGCAAGGTCATCGACATGCCGACCCAACGCATAATATACACCATGGCGGGTCACGTATCCTCGTTGAAGCAGACCCGGTTCCAGCCCGGTAGCGCCAGCGTAATTGCAACCTGCAGCAGAGATGGCAGCGTACAGATATGGGATCTTCGATGCAAAGGTTTCGACGCTCCAGTTCAGAAAATCCATTCCTCCCTCGACGGCGATTCCGCATCAAGACTCCACACCCACAACGACCTGAAATATGCCCGCTCCACCAATACCATATTCGACGCCCACGCAAGTCGCCAAACCCTGCCCGCCGTGCCAATGGCCAACCCCAAACTCCCCTCAGCATCCTCCGACGCCCCCTCAAAAACCGAATCTCCATCCCGCCGCGGCGACGTTTCCATCACCGCCATTTCCTTCCTTCCCGGAGAACGCTCCCACCTCCTCCTCACCGCCTCAGAAGCAAATGCAACCGTCAAACTCTGGGACCTGCGCACCACGCATAACCCCCGCAGCGGCCGCCGCGCAACCCCGCTCTCAAGCACTAGACAACCAGACTCCCACACTCGCCACCGCCATTTCGGACTCACGTCCCTCGCGCTCAGCACCGATGGCGCCAGACTCTACACCCTCTGCCGAGACAATACAATCTACACCTATTCAACCCCCCACCTCATCCTTGGCTCTGCCCCCGAGCTCTCCCTCTCCGCCTCTTCCTCGCGACCCAGGAGATCCGGAGGCGGCACGGAAAAACAGGGGCTAGGACCTATCTACGGCTTCCGCCACCCGAAATTCCACGCCACGACTTTCTACGTTAAAGCCGCGATTCGCCCCACCAGCGGCGCTAACACCGAGCTCCTTGCCGTCGGTAGCAGTGATGGATGCGCCGTGCTCTTCCCAACCGACGAACGCTGCATGCGGCGCCCTCCACCCTCAAGGTCTACCTCGCCCCCTGCAAAACGCAACGCCCCTCGCCTTAACGACACCATCCCCATCTACACGCATGGCGCCGCGCTCGTGCGGGGACATAGCCGGGAAGTAACGGGGTTGACGTGGATGCCTGGTGGGGAGCTGGTTAGTGTGGGTGACGATTTCCGAGCGAGGTGTTGGCGGGAGGATGCGCAAGGGGCGAGGGGGTTGAGGGTGGGTGGGGAGGGGGAGGGAAGAAGGTGGGGGAGGGGGTGGGCGGAGGTCGAAGGGGGGTGGGATGAGGATGAGGATTGAAAGAGGGGAAGCGCGACGGGGAGATGTTTTTTCGAGCGAGCGGATACCCTAGGGTGTGGTTTATTGGTGTTTTGGGTATCGAAGGGGAGAAAGGTTTGTAGAAGGTAGAAAGCGGCAGGGTCAAGCATTTTGGTTTAGAAGTCGTCTCATGAAAGATTCTAGATCCAATTGCGTCCATTGCAATTCCAGGTTTGATAATCAAAAGACCCCACCATATCAGTCCTGCGGTTTTTGAATGCTCTCGTTCCTCGAGATTCGACCACTCTTCGGTGTTCCTGCCTCGTTCAGGCATTGGTCAGAATATCGTCAACCCCGCCGTCCCGTTGTCCAACTTCCCTCGAAACTTTTCTCATCTGTCTTCTTGGCTTGCACGGTAGTTCATTAATTGTCCATGCCCGCATCCTCGTCCTGCCAGTCGAAGCTGCATGCTAGCTACCGCCTCGCTCCTATTCCTCAATCACTCGAGTCCTCCCCATCCCAGATTCTCGCTCGGTTGAAGGCCGATATACTCATCGTCTTCGAGCTTAAGAGCTCAACCCGACTTGCTCACCTGCTCCCCTTGCCCATCCATGCTCCGAACATCGCTAGCTTCTAGACCCACCCTCTCAATCTTCTCATCCAGAATTGCAATCTCCGCCTCAACCTTCAACAGCCTCTTGTTTAGCATCCTCTCGTACTGCTCATCACTCAGCATCTTCATCGGACTCCATTTCATATCCGACACCCTCTCCATCCAATTCTTCTTCTCCGCTACACCAGCAGTAGTAGAGGCAAGCATAATTTCACGGGTATGACGGGCGTCAAGAGTATTGTAAAGGGTTTGGCCGAGGTAGCCGAAGAGGGTGAACATGATTGCGCCAGGAATGATGTTGGCGCGGCCTCGGATGAGACCGCCGACGGTGCCGCCTGTAAAGCCGCCGGCGAGACTACTGGCTTTGGCGCGGTCTTGGGGGTTTAGGGTTTCGGGTTGCCAGGCATGAAGAATGGTGGCTCTGCTTACTGAAGGAATCGTTAATCACGTTTCTTGGGCCTTACGTAGACCTATGTTTGGTAGAGACGCTTTCACTCCGTGGGAACCTGGTGTCATTTCAAATACAAAGATGGGATTGCGAAGTGACATCGCGGCTTTTAGTTTAAATGTCGATTTACGCACCCCAAAACGTTGTACCAAGGGCAAAGCATTGGAAGCCTGAGGCGGCGGCGAAGAGACCTGGGGTTGAAGAGCGAATAACGCCGGCAACACTCCCTATTGCGAGGCCAGACGCACCTGAGAATTTTGTAAGCCGTTTGTTCTCGTAAAAATTGAAAATGCGTGAATATAATGTCTAATCATAGAGTGAAGGGAAAGGGAATGGTACGCTGTGAACGTCGTCCGTGCTACATGGTGATTTAGACGCAGAGATATTGGACTAATCAAGTTGGGAGCCTGATCGACCGATTCAGGAAAGCACTAGGAGTTTGGGTACTATCCAAGATGTCTTTCTAGGTCAGGATGTACAAGCAAACTCATTTCTTGCGACAGACACCGAGAGTCGAATGATCATAATTGCAATGCATAAAGACGGACACAGATCGCTTCGACATTCGGCCTGTAAACCTGCTTTTCTGTAGCTTTGAAGAGAGGGAAAGAGGACTTGTTCCTACCACCCAGAGCGCCGACCAGCAAAGCCGGCTTCAGGACCGCTGCCACAGCGGGCGGTATCATTTCGTCTCTTTCAGGGCGCTCCATCTCTCAAATATGGCTTTGACGGTGAAAATCGGACTCAAGGATGGCCTGAAAGCATACAGAAAAATAGAATATAGACACGCTCCTTTGTCATCATATAACTCTTTGAGTATCACACTGAGTGATGCACCATGACATGGAGTGTCTCGCAGTCTGTACTATGTAGTATGTACACAGTAGAAGTAAGGTACGGAGTAAGGCGGGCAAGGCTACGCTAGCGGCTCTCGGCTGCCGTGATTTTAATTCTCATCATCAAGAGGATCCCGCCGACGTCCAACACCACCAATTTCAACGGTGGTCCATCTTGTTCCACCACAAATTCACGGGTCTCACAGTACGCGCAAGTATTCGGTCGCTGTACTCCAGCGGCAATTAACAGCTAGAGAAGTAGGGTGTGTGCCGTCTTTGTCCGCAATCATGGGTACGTCGATACATCTTCGGGGTTATGTCGTCGCAGTCTAACCACCAAAATGTTCGGAGAGTGCTGTTTACTGACAACTGACCTAACAGCGCCAAAGAAGGCAAAGGGGGAGAAGATGGACTTGGGGACGTTCCTGCAGGATCCCAGTATGCGATGAGACCTTTTTGGCTTCCATTGAGGCGGAGTAAGAGCTGACATGGAGATTAGAATTGGGTTCTTGGGCAGATGAGATGGAAGACATGCCATTACCATGTAAGTACTCTGTGGCATAATTTCGGTACATCTGCTGACCTTTGCTGTGTGTAGCTGGTATGACACTCCCCTCTAAGATTTGTGTCTGATTTAGTGCGTCTAGAAGCGGACTGCTAACCACAATCGATAGCACCAGCTGGCCGTACAGGTGGTTATGGTAACGATCGGTCTTTTGGTTCTGGGGGTGGATTTGGAAGTGGTGGATATGCTGGTAGTGCTCCCGTCCAACATGCCTGGACTAAGAACCAGGAAGCTTATCAAGTTGGCCAGACCGTGGCGGTTATTCCGTTCGCCCAGAACTACCACTTCCTACCAAACCTCCGTATACCGTTCATCTCGGGAATATGTCATTCGACGCTACCGAGGGAGACGTCCAGGACTTTTTCTCAGCATGCTCTGTTACCAGTGTACGCATAGTAGAAGATAAGCTCGAGCGAAAACCAAAGGGTTTCGGCTATGCCGAGTTCGCAACCTTGGATGGCTTAAAGAAAGCACTGGAGTTCAACGGCTCCCAGTTTCAGGGGCGAAATATCAAAGTCAGTGTCGCAGAGCCACGTATGTTTGCTCCTCTTTTGCTCATCATGCTCACCTGGTCGTCTGGACGCTGATTGGGCTTTGCTCATAGAGAAGGATCGACCTGACGCTCGTGAATTCGGTGACTGGACTCGGAAAGGGCCTCTTCCGGATGCAGGTGGACAGCGTCGGATATCAGATCGTGCTGGCTTCGGCTCTGGCGCTCGTGGTTTTGATAGTGGCTCGGATGTTGGTAGCGATCGTGGTAGTCGTCGTCCAGCTTTTGAAGGAGACGGCAAGGTAAGGGATTTTGGCAATTGGGACCGCAAAGGACCACTTACTCCAACGCTTCCTACTGGATCCGCAGCTAGAAGCACGGACCGCCCGACGAGTCATGACGGACCCAGAGAGCGCCGGCATTCCCCAGCATGGGGAGAAGGCAGATCACAGGACGGATCGCGTCCTCCGAGGCGCGAGTTTGTCGAGAGACCAGTGGCCGATCGAGCACCGACTGCTCCAGAGATGGACAACCAGTGGAGAGCGAAGATGAAGCCGGATGCGCCACCACCAGCACCCGCCCCTACAGCTAAATCGCCAGCTCTTTCACAGCGCGAACTTAGTACACCCCCATCACCTGCTGCTCCGACTGTCCGGCCCAGGTTGAATCTGGCGAAGCGTACAGTCCCCGAAGCGCCAGCTGACCCAGCATTGGCTTCGGCAAGTTCAGACTCAAAGCCAAGTCCATTTGGCGCAGCCAAGCCAATTGATACTGCGGCGAGGGAGAAGGAGGTTGAAGAGAAGCGACAAGTAGCTCTCCGCGAGAAAAAGGAAGCGGAGGACAAGGCTCGTGACGAGAAGAAAGCGGCCGAAGAAAAATCGCGTGAGGAGAAGCGACTTGCCAGGGAAGCCGAGCGTACGAAGGAGGCTGATAAGCCCAAAGAGAAACCAAACGGTACAGAAACTGAAAAGGAAAATGGCAATTCAGCGCCCTCGGCGGGTAAGAACTACGAGATACTTCGAAGGAATGCCGACGAAGATGGTGCGGCAGCAGATGAGGAAGCTGACGGAGAGAACGCAAATGGGTCTGTGGTCGAGGACAAAGCTGTCAAACCCAAGGAGATTGTCCGGAATATTTCTCCCAAGACGAACGGCGCATCAACGCACGCCGATGCTTCGACTGAGCCTACTGCCGACACGCTCGAGGAAGAAGGGTGGAGCACGGTTGCAAAGCCTGGCAAGAAAGGGAAGGTGGGCAACCAGACTGCTCGTGCCATCGCCTCTTGATCGGGGATCGGACAATTGCAGTGTGATCGCCTTACTCCTGTTGTGCCTGTGGACAACATCATTTCCCTCCTACTTCCTCTAGTCCCTCATCTCACAGGCGTTTCGGATGCTGCAATAGCGTGGACGAAGATTCTCTGCGCTGGTACACACGGCATAGAATCTTCAGGATAAGGTTGGCAGCAACTTACATCTGGTGGTCTCGGTTTTTTGTTCAAGGTTCGAAAAGTTTCATGGCATTGACAATGAGCTCGTTGCAAGAGGGTTATGTCAAGACAAAGTCTTGTTTTCATGTATCAAGCGAGACATAATAGTGTTGCAAGAGATCTACCAAAGCAGGTAGATGTTGAGTAGGGGACATCAGACGACGTCGGCGAGTGGGGTTTCATGTATTTTAGATTGCACAGGTTCCTCTTAGCATATCCATCTCATCACAAGCCTTTAATTCTGCCTAACATGAGATAAAGGAGTAGATGAGTACCTGGATGTACGAAGGAAGACGACATGTTGCCTGCCTCGCATCTACCCTACTTACATATTAGGTTAGAGCTTCGCTTGAGTCGACCCTGAAAATCGGTGCATTAGGGCGGAGATCGTCCCGCACTGCCACGCGCCCACGCTGACGAACAAGGGGGACAATGCGAGCCACTACCTTATTGTCTTGCGCTTCGTGATCACTGATCAAATACTGACCTTGTCGTTCCTCGTTTATTAATACACAATCATTGCCTTCTAAACTTCACACTTCCTACTCCACACATAACCACAAATCATCACTTATATAGCCCTATCAAACACGTCGTGCAGCTAGATCTTGTTAAACAGTGGTTGATGTCCTCAAAAACAGCGACGATCCTCCAAGTGCCGACAACAGTACCTATCCGCTCGTCGCAGGAGGTCTGTCAACAATGTGGCGCTGACCTGTCTCACTCGCACTGTGGAATCACTGGAGATGCCCAAAGAAGAATTGTAGAGCTTGAAACTCAGGTCAAGATATTAACAAACAAAGCAACAGCAGCAGGTAAGTTCTTCTCTCCCCTCCAAGATGCGCTCTTTCAGTAGAGGCGTAAAAGAGACAAGGAAGGGATGCAGTTGCTAACATATAACTTGACCGTCGGATTAGTTGACAAACTTGCCGACTACGAAGATGAGCTCCGCGAACTCAAGGGGTCATCAAATCCCCTAGACCGAAACAACAGCTCAAGCCCGAACTCCGAACACCAACCCGAGCCTCGCCCAACTTCCGCAACGAACAACCGCAACCCTCTGCAAAGCCGTCTCTCCTATCTTCTTCCCTCCTCACGTCGCTCCATGTCGCAACCCCCGTCTTCCGCCCCTGCATCCTCCAAGAGTCCTCATGGCCCTACACCCTCCGAGTCCGCCGACCTCCTTACCCTTCTCACGCGCGAACAATCGCTGCGACAAGCGGCGGAGACTCGCGTCAGCCAGACCAATGAAGAATTGGAGGAATTAAGCGCGCAATTATTTACTGAAGCGAACGAAATGGTAGCAACAGAGAGGAAGGCGAGGGCCAAGCTTGAAGAGAGAGTGATGGTTCTAGAGAGGAGAGACGGGGAGAAGAGAGCTCGACTGGAAGTGCTAGAGGGGCGAATGGGGAGGATTGAGAGAGTGAGGGAGCTCCTGAACAAGGATGGGACTTGAGAGTTTTGATGGGGAGATCCGGCAACTTCTTTTGGCTACATCTGGAGTCAAGGTTGGGCCCAAGCAAGCATCCAGGCGTCAAGCGATATACCACGGGGTTTGTTTCTAAATCTATACTAATTCACGGGCACCTCCTGTCTAACTTACCGAACTGTTGACATCTTCCAATGCTATAGGTGACCGTATTTCCCAATATTTACATACTGACGCAAAGGGCCGATCTTGTTCGACTACCAGGAAATGTACGAAAGAAATCTTAAGGAGTCCATTCGAGAGCACCCTAGTAGGTTCCGTAAAGAGTTTCGATCGAGTAGCTAGCATGCTGTGTTCGATTCGTATCCGTCTTTCTACCACTTAATAAAGCTTTGTGTCCCAGACATCTGTCTCGTTGTACTTCTTGAATGCTACTTCACCAATGTTTCGGTAATGTCAGTACCCCTTGTCGGCAAACCATTTGTTCGTGGAAGCATCCCCAGCCCACACCTCCAATTTCTGTTTTCGACCATCAAAGTCTTCTTCGGACTTCGTCGAAATTTGATGACCCACATCCAGCATCTCACCTATCGTTAAGTCGGATGAGAATTTGTTCACTTGATGATCTCGCGTCCATCATCGCTCCTTCTCAAAGCCTAAAGAAGCTATTTAGACCTTACCACACCTCACTCTCTACTAACTTTACCCATCGTCCAAATTTGCCATTTCGCATGGATCAGAGCTGAAGGCAGTTTACAAATTACAAACGACACAGTGGAGCAAAACAGCCAAGTTTAGGTCGCAATATAGCCCATCAAAACATACCTCGCATCACGCGAACTTGGCCCCACAAAGTCAGTACAAATCCTGCTTTGATACTCGACTTTCCCACTTTTGACAGAGCCTAGTCGGTGAGGTGTATAGTTGGCACCTCCCTAGCTTGACCACCTCATTGCCCAAATTTGTTTGGCTACTTTGCTGACAAGAGATGTTTCAGCTGATTACTTCGCAATACACGCCGTCTCATCCATCAAGATCTAATCACAATGGAACCCACAAGCAAGTCTAGTCCGAGGGGAGAACAACTCGGCGAGACGTATGACCAGGTCATTCGAGAGCTCTACAAGGGCGACCTATTAGAAAAAAATATTTTCATCCGGCCACGGAACAAATGTAGCGGTGAGGTTCAAATATTTTTGTCCAAGGGTTTTCAATGCCAGGCCGGAGTTGAAGCGGGAACGGAAACTATGCGAAAGATAATTCATTCCTTTATGGTAGCCAATAAATATGTGGGAGCAGGCAAAAACCTGCATGATAGAAAGGCTCTCCAACACAGCCTAATGGTCCGGCTGGATTTGCATAACCCTTCAAACGAGGCCGAGAGAAGAAAGTACAATGACTGCAAGGGCAACGTCTTTGGGTACATCTGGGCACAAACAATAATTTGGAAAGAAGGGGGAATTATTACACGCTGGTCTGTAGGCAACTTTCCTATCTTTCACCCTTGTGTGGAGGAGTGGACATATCGATATTGGAACGGGGAAATGTCGGAGAATGTCACGAACCCGATCCAAATTTCTCATGTGACTGGAGACGCGCTTGCTGCGCCGGCAGAAATTACAAGGTTGATTCTTGAGGAGACAAGCGGAGCCAAGCAAGCCACTGTGAGTCATAGAAAGCCATTTCCTACAAGAGTATTTGCCTTGAATTTGGGAAGCAATCCCAAGCAAGCTTCCACCGCGTCTCTAAAGCCTTCGAGTGACGTCTCTGCGTTTTCGAAAAGCAAGTATGTCAGTCCACCATACTCGCCGCACGCGAGTGGAAACAGCACTGCACTCCAGGAATTACGGAGTCGAAAAGCCCACTCTACAATCCATGGTGAATGGAAAGAAGAGAGGGACGCAACGGGCCCAGTTCCTGGATACGCAGACTCGTATCTAAGCGACTCTTATGAGGTCGATGATGATTTTCGCAAAGAAAAACCCGGTTTCACAAGAGGATATCATGACGAGCCGGACAACGAAATATTGAACGGCGACCAACGCCGTTATGAAAGTATTCCTATTATCACGACTCTTCATGCAACACAAGACCAGTATATCAGGTCACAAATGACGGAGCCATCATACACGCAGCCAGTTCAACATGCTTCTCGTAGAGGCTCTACACAAAGATTGTTCCAGGGTATTTTTCGACATCTGCCGGGGGCACAGCCAGTAGCCCCGTCCTACGTATCACGAGCTCGACTGTTGGAGCCTCCAAGGATCACCTTGCAATCCCACAAGCGTCCAATTGAATTGTGTGACGAGCGACCAGAAGCAAAGCGCCGTTGTTCCACCAGCATTCTCCCAGCCACCATACTATCCAGCCCGATCGATACTACACATGGAAAAGTCGACTTTGACGAATTACATGACCTACAGAATACTGACGATACAGGAAACAGCAATGCTGTGGAGAGACTTGATAGTAACCAACTTCCAACTTCCACTCTCGAAACCCAACTCTGCTTCTTAAAACTTCTCTCAACCCTCTCGCTCGCCCACTCCATCCTCTCCGGTTTTATTCCAACCTCCCTCTCAGAGTTTACTACTTTGTCCCAGGATTGGGATCCCTCAAGGGGAAAGGCATCCTGTTTGATTGAAGCGCTGTCTAAGTGTAAGGATCATATAAGCGCTATGGGAAAATATTTCGAAAGTGCGGTTGAGCTGGTGGAGATTCTGCTTGAGCAGCGTGAGAAGAGTGAAGTGGCAGCAGGAGAAATCCATGGAAGTGAAGCGGCAATAGACACCAAAAAAAGCACATCGCCAAGGGAACGTTGATACGGTGAAAGCAGGATTCAGTTTCACATTTTGGCGCTCGTGGGCTAGTGGATCGGAAGGTGGGAAATTGGTTTCTGAAGCAAAAAGATAGGGAGATTATCTCACCATAGTGGTGGTTGAAGTGGTCGGTGGCAGGAAGCTGAAGGATTGTGCTTAGATTCGGGCGGACTAGGTAACTTTATATCAATATTCTTTAGCTCGCACTATAGGTACGGAGCTTAATTCTTCTTTGCTTGACTGTGGGGAGGAGAGATGTGGGTGGGTGGCTTCAGGGCTATACAGTTCAATATTTTGTCGTGTTAAGTCTGCAACGTAATCAAGGTATCAGAAGATCGGTGAGTTTGTCATCGATGGAAGGCGAGATTCACTGAGATATCTGATAATTATTAATCCGTAGGAAGATGAAGTAAGAGCTTTGTTGTTTGGTCACGTAGAGTGCATCCACGTATCTTGTTTCTATGTGGTTAGGGAGATGGTTTTCAGTTCACTGACACTTTTTTACTCGAGAGTAGAAAGTCCTAATCTAAAAATTGTTTGCAAGACAGTGTGATATGGAGAAGAGGAAGGGAATCATGTGGGATTGGTGGGGTTGGTTCATATAAGGAAGGTATGTAGTTATTACTTATCTTGGAAATTAAGTAAAGCTAAGGTATGATGTATCGAATGGTTGGTTTGCGCTTCCTCTGGCGAGCTAAGAAAGAAACTACACATCTGATACGCCATGATGATCGGGTATCTGGAAAAGCCATCCTAAATACTTGAGTATGTTAAAACTGGTCACGGGATGCGAATTGGGTAATCCTAGTCGCTGTTGCTTTTCATTGTGCGGGAGGATTTATGCCCGAATCCCTTCGCTGTGAAATTCCCTAGTCATTTGAAAAGGTTAGAAAGACGCTTGAGCAGTGGCGGTGTTTGCTCTTCCGGCAGCGATAGCTCCCTACCTCTCGGCGTGAGTTTGTACGGATTAGAAAGCTCATCAACCTCATCAACAAGCTTCAACATCGTAGTCATAATTTCCACCCCCTCAGCCACAATCTCTTTCCTCTCTAGCTCTGTAAGCGAGGTTGAGAGTTCGAGGACTTGGGCTTTGTAGAGGGTCTTTAGGTCTTCGCCATCCGTGCTAGAAGGGAATGTCCAGAATGACAGAGGAGGGTCTTCCACTTCTACACCCCAGAACTTCGGACGTGCGGACAGTAGGCGGGCGCGGATGTGCCGCCCCCCGGAGAATAGGGCCATGTAGAGGATCCAGGTGTATGCGATTAGGAGGTGAGGCTTTTCATTCGTAGAGGTACGGATGTGGGTCATGAAAGATTGTTGTTGCCTCCATGGACCTCCAATTTCCATACCCGCCGTAATGTTACAGCCAAGTAGCTTTGTCAGATCCGCCCGAAGTTTTTGCGTGCGCTCCAATTCTGGAATGTACAGTTTGCGTAGAAATGTACCTGCATGTGATGGTGTCGAGGGTGAATTGAGGATGGAGCGGAAGCAAAATTCAAAGGTATGATATATAGGAAGGAAATGCGACAAACCGTAGCCGTAGAGAGTGGGCGTGAGAGTCTTGGGGGGCAGAGCCAGCGGAAGAAGCACAAGGATACGACGGTTTAGGGGAGTGTGCAGGCTCCTTGTTGCGGCGTTGATCTCTTCGCCTATGGAGGTAGTCATGGTGGCGAGTATGAGTAGTGGTAATCCGTAGAAATAGTGTGATAACTCCAAGAGAACAGAATATGATGATTTATGGGAACTGTAAGATACTGTAAAGACTGTAAAAGAGTGACGAAAAGACAATGGGACTATATACATGACAAAGAAGAGTGGATTCTCAACTGTTGTTTGGTGATCAAGTCATCAACACTCGCTTAAACTTAAACAAGACAGATTTATCTGCCGAGGGTGCCGCCATAGCCGAGCCGCCGCTAATGTAACATGGGTCTAGCTCCCGCTGTAACACCCGAAGGCAGCCCTATTTCTGTAATTTGTAGATCACTGGCGCACCATCCTTTGACACTGGAGCAACGTTCGCAATAAATTCATAATGGTGGAACGTGGTCGTTCGCCGACTCCAGAATTGACGAACATGGGAGAACTTAAGGATGGAGGTTTCAAGGATGGGCCTTGGAGAAAGCCAAGGAGGGAACCTACACCTGCAAGACGTATTCCTTGGCCTGAGGTAAGCGCTGTCCTTCACTGTAACTCTATGCTAGGAGCTCCCGGATTGGCTCATCGTTATATAGATCTTCAACCATCACATATCCCTCATCGAAGGCCACATGAAGATGCTGGACATGGTTCGAAGGCATACAGTTGCAGAATCTGATAACCATCGAACCACGAGTCAATTTCTGGCTAGGGCGAAGGAAATGTTATATGCATCGAAAGAAACTGAGAGGATCTTTGTAAGCTTTCCTTGCCGGCAGAATGCCATCTATAGACTAAGACTGAGCAGGTACTCCCAGCAGATCAAATCTACCAGGTTCCACTGCGCGCTTCCTCGGCCTCCATGTACCCTGGCTGCCCACCCAAAGATCACGAATATGGCAAGACTACAGGAGAGTATGGCAGGGTAGCTGCGAATGCTCGGGCCCAGGGCGAAATATTTAAGCCTGCAGGAGTAGACCATGAGGTTGGCCAAGGTAAGAGCGTGAAGAGGAGAAAATTGTCGCATAATAAGGCTACTAAAGCTGCGAAGGAGAACGTGAGTGGTTGCAGCTTAGGTTCGGGGTCCGGTAGTGCTGCTACGAAGGGCGCCAACGAGCCTGCGGTTATCAATGGACAAGCGAGTGATGGCCAACCCGCCGAAGGCATTGCAGAGGAAAGAAATTCGCACTTCTTCATCGACACTGAGCCTTCGCCAGTTAATCTTCCTGGAGTACCGTATAGGCCATCGAAGCGGAGCTCTTCACCTCCGGAGCCCACCGACGCAAACAAGACAAAAAAGCACAAAATGAAGCACGATGGTGACTTGCCTGAAAGTACAGAAACCAATCGTGTGGAGTTGGAGGACATTTCAGCAGAGGTAGATGCGCGCATGAAGGAAAAAGAAGAGAGGCAGAAGAAGAAGGAGAGAAAGCGCAAGCGCAATACCGAAGGTTCTTCCGCTTTAGTCGACAATGAGGCGAGCGCAGCCGTGGAGGCGGACAAGCCCAAGAAGAAAAGGTCTAGGAAGAGCAGTGGAGACGTGCCACTAGACGCAATAATTCTGAAGAAGCGACGGGGAGAGGATGGGGAGGACGCAGCGGGTGCAGAGGGGAAAGCGAAGAAGAAGCGGAGGAAGAGCAGAGGGGATGCCGCGTATGCTTAGCGTCTTTGTTTGAAATGCTTTTTAATGCAGTACGAAGATATCTAGTAACTAGAATGAAGTTGGATTAGCCGTGGCTGCATATCTTAGGGCAGCATGGTTTAAATGACGTGCATAAGCGACGGTCAGAAGCCGATTCGCTGCTCCAAAGATGGCCTTTGTAGTTCGTAGACAATGCGACAAAGGGACGTGATACCAGTATGCACGCAATGATGATACTGTTCTGTTCCATAGTGTTGTTTGAGATTCATCTCTGACAAGACACGATCTCGCGTGTCTTCTGTACCATGGTATTGCCCCTCTGCACCAGCACCTGCCCTTCCTCCCTCTTCACTTGCGACCTCATCGTTCTTCGATTGATTGTAGTTAATGCACTGAGTAAAGACAATTCCACGTATAACCGCCCTCACATTCACTCCAACACCTCTTTTGGGTTATGACTCATCATGTGATGAGGCAAACTTGAGGCCAACACTAGGGTACTCGCACGTCTACTTCAAAGCGCCGACTTCTTGTCTCAGTATTCAACGATCGTTTTTATCATCGAATATTGCGCCTAGATCATCAAGGTCCGTACGAAACTGCACTCTACTCTGACCGCTGCGGTTTGATTGCAATAAAGCCCGCACGGTAGCCGGTAGAGCACAAATACATCCGGGAAGATACAAACGCCCGACGTCGGTGCATGAGTTTATCTGCGCCACGACCTGTTCACCGTTCGAGGTACGCTAGCTACGAAACACTTCCTGGCCTAAGCTGACTGATTCCAATAGGTTGGCGGACATGGATTCTAGCGATGGAATGGCTGGTCCCATGGCAGCTGGAATTACGAGAGACGCCGGGGACCCAAAAGCTCTGATAGCTATGATTCCAGATCTCAAGTTGAGGAAAGCGCGATCTTTTTCTTCCTGGAATCCACATGGGGGAACGACAGAGTCTGAGTACGGCAAGTCAACTCGTGTCGTCAAGAACAGCGCTCCTACTCGTCGTGCTATTTCTGGAGGACATTTGGAGAACCGTCCCGCAGTTTCATCTCCAGCATCAAGCGAGCCTGAGCATGATGAAGGTTCCACGCCGCCAGCACCCGCTGCCATGAAGTCCAAGACATTGCAATCGACTTTGAACAACACTCATGAGAGCAACCTCAACGCCTTTGATGAAGAGGTAGACAAGTCAGAGGACTCATCTGTTATGATTTCAAGAGAAGCAACTCCCGAGCCCAACAATAGCTTGCTTGTACAGTCCACTTCACTCTGCTCTAGACCCGATGCCAGCCGGATGGACTGTGTCTTGGATACCACTATTGACAAGCAGTGTAACATGGCCGGCTATTCCGCAATCTTAGAAAATAGCACATGTGGTATCTTTAAGTCAGCTTCTGAGTCAGATATGCTCCGGTATCAATTATCGAGGTTTGAGGCGCCTTCCGATGTCGACATGATATATTATGCGGAGGAAGGCGTAGCGCATATCAGCCCCACTGGCTACCCCTCGCCGCCGGATTCAGAAGACGGCCACGATGATGCCGATGACGATGGGTTAGGAGATAAATCCTTGATTTCTGACACCCCATACCAACACCCGATATTCGAGACTCAGCCGCGCTTACCATCGCCACCTCTGTCCGACACCGATGTCATCAGAACCATACCAAAGCCTGAATTCCCCATCCGCGTCAACAATGACGGACCTCGGATCTTCTCGCTTGAAGCACAAAGATGCATCATGCGATGGAGACAGACTGAACCCTGTGAGGATGTGCATATGCCGGTATGGCTTGTCGAACCCGATATTACCTGCATCAAGGATATTACAAAGCCTTACTTGCAACTCTTGGGGTGCGAAAGTGATGATATCCTGGTGGAATACCTCGATGAGGGTAGTTGGCACAAAGTCTACACAATCTCGACAAAGAACTGCAAGACTAGTAAGCTGACCCACTACGTATTGCGAGTAGCGCTGCCGGTTGATCCTTACTACAAGATCGAGTCTGAAGTGGCTACTACTGAGATTGTTAGACATTCAACCAATGTCCCGGTTCCAATCATCTACGCCTATGACTCTTCGACAAAGAATAAGCTAGGCCTAGAGTGGATGCTCATGGAAAGAGTTACGGGTGAACCACTCAGCAATGTCTGGTCCGGCATGACACTTGACTCAAAACATTCAATCACCAAGCGCATTGCGGATTGGATTAAACAATTATCAACCATAGCGAGTGATAAGATCGGAGGAATATACATGCGATACACCGAGACGCAAGTCGAGTTCTACGTCGGTCGCTGTGTCACCCAACCACTCTATAGGGACAGCCGTCTATCGTACAACGTCCACCGGGGGCCTTTTGAATCAGTGCATGATTTCTACCAGACAGTGTTGGCTCTTACAGAGTATGAGACGGACGATCTCGTAGTTCGGCTTGCTTCCCTATCTCTGAGTGGCTCGGAAATGTCGTTGGACTGTGCGCCGGATCCTCCCCCAGTCGACTCTGCCAACGATGTCTCCCGGGATCTAACGACCAATGAACGGATATATGCCCAGGCAGATAAGGATGATGAGGAAGACTTTAGAGAATGGCCGCAGGTAGATCCCGATTATCCTATGTCCAAGGTCCGAGAAGGGGTTGCAAAGCTTCGATCGAGTTTACGGGCTATATGTGATAGAGCAGTACAACCCTTAGGGAAGCTAGAGACCTTACTTACGCACGGCGACTTGTCGTCGGATAACATCTTCGTGGACAAAGCGGGCACTCCAATCGCATTGTTGGATTGGGAAAATAATCCAATTGCGCCTCCAATATTCTTCAAACCATTCCCTGACTTCTTAGAATCCCTTGAAGTTCTATCTATGCCAGACGTCCCTATCAAGGTTGACACAGGCAACTTCGAAACCGTTGAAGACGCCGAAGAATGCGACCAGTTGCATGAAAGGAGGTATATTGAGAAAGTAGCCAATTTTCAATCAACACAGCTGCGTATCGCGTATCAAGCGGAGTTTGAACAGACAGAACCTCATCTGTCTCGGGCTGCGCAGAACGATTTCTCGGACATTGAGATCGATCTTCACGATAGGATTATGAACATAACGGAGGACCCCTTGGGACATGTCAGATGGGTAGATGATCACCTCAATCGGAAAGCAGATCAAGCAGAAGAGAATGCAAACACAGACTTGGACCAGAATTTAGATACTGTCATGGCCGATGGGGATGAACTAGATCGACTTGAAAAGCCTAGCGACATCAGCGTATCACAGCAACAGGACAATGCGGTCATGGACGAGGCTGAAGATATGAGTGAACACACGCTCGTTGAGGAGGACAAGTCGAGTGAGACGGAAGACGGACACAGTGACGATACACTGGCCGAAATAAGCAGCATTGAGGAGAAGGATAAAGTCGTTGATAAGATCCAGGGAAGGGATGATGTAGTTATAGTTGATGAGAGCAGCGGCATAGGGGAAAGCATAGATTGGAAAGAGGAAACTTGTTAGGCTTCTCTGTAAGGAATTCCTTATCTCCGATCTTTGGAGGCTTGCTTAATATCGAGCTTCAAATCCCAGGTTGTATCATAGTAGGCATAGCAGTAAGTGATAAAGCTGATTAGTTTGCGTATCTCCAACTACCTGAGGTAAGCTGCCAATCTAATAACGCGTTTCTGTACTTTCCTTAAGTGGCTGTTGGCCTTCTGTTAGCTTGAGGGCTCGGGAAGGCTTGGAGTGAATTGTCGAGGTGTTGGCCACGTGTGGAAGAAGTGAATTCTATCACTTCGTCATCGCTTACCTTACTTACTTCACCTTACTTTACGCTGTGGTCACCTTCGTCTCACCTTGCACTCGCCATCATCATCTCTCAGACTTTCTAGGAACTTCCAAGATACCTAAGATACCTAAGATACCTACTATTTGAAGATACCTACTTTCTAACACTTACCTTATCCACGTTACTATGCCGCTAGGCAAGAAAGATTTGTCGCTGTTCTTGGACACCGAGATGACCGATAAAGAGATGATCAAGTTGGCATCTGACTATGAACCGAAGGAGGGTAGCAGCCTGAGAATCGACTTGCAGGTGGTAAGCTCGTTCCCCTTTGCCTATCGTATCCTGTCAGCGCTCCTCTATATCCGAACCTCGAAAAATGCACAACGCCATGCTCTATGGAATTTCACCGCCTTTTCACATTGCAGTATTTCCTCATTGAGAATCCTGCCCCTTTTTGACCCTAATCATCGTGTTCTTCCTCCATATTTCCAATCAAGCGAATAGTGATATTCAACAAAGCATGCTAATCTTGTGACATGAGTATAGGAACTACATGCCTGCGCGACGAAGCCCCCAAGGAACATCTGGGGCATCCAAACCAACGCCAAAGCTCAGAACAAGGCCCTGAGTAGAAGCAATGGCCGGAAAGGGAAGGGCAGTAAGGGCACTACCAAGTCGATGGACGTAGAAGCCCAAATAGAAATTACGGAGGACGCGAATCAATATCTAACGCCCAAGTTACTACGTGACGCTTTCCGCATGTCGATACCTGACATTGGAAAGGGAGTACATAAGGTCCTCATTGACGAAGAGTGGATCGAAGCCGAGGACAAGGACGGAAAGAAAATCGAGGTCCTTGCTGCGGTTGCTCGGGTGTATCCAAGTGCGGTTTGGGTCTTGAACAACCCTAATGATATTCAAGAGTTCTTGACCACGAAGAACCCGGCGCCACGATTGAATCGGGCGACTCCTCAAACGGCGTCAAAGGCCCGAGACGCAAAGAAAGCAGGGAAGAAGTAAGGCCGTGGTGATATGGAGGCATGGCTGGGGAGGTGTATTGGGGCGGGTTGGAGAGATTTTTACTTGCTGAATTGGTTGTAAAACGGGAGAAATGCTTTGGCCTGCTTACACACATATGATAGATCCACTCGGATCAAATGGAAAAGTTATCCGGAGACAATGACCGTACCAATACCATGTGACTAATTGAACCAACAGGCATGAAACCAACATATAGTCACATACCTGTAAATAATGAAGCCCTACGTCAATGTACACAAGGAGTACCTCGACATGACTTTCAAATCGTAGGCCTCGATTCAGCTACATCCTCGCCGTCCTATTCTATCTCTAGATTGACTATTAGAATCATCAGTCAAATATAAACTCATACTGTACGCTCAGTATCACCAATTCTTCCTACCTTCCGAGTAACAAGCCGACTATAGAAACGTATAGTGGCTTCCAACTACAAGCTTCACTTCATCAACTTCCCACGTCCTGAGCTCCTCACTTCGGCAAGACATGCACCCTACTGTCGCATCTAACGGTTCAAGGCTTCCATTGACCTACGTCTCTACTTCATCGTGTTTGCTCTTCAACCAACCATCTCATCTAAAGCTTACACCTTATTCTACTCTTAGCTAGCTCATCCAGAAGGAGCCAAAGGAAATCACAAAGCTCCGAAGGTGAAGCCGAAGGGGGCAAAGGCCAAAGCCAAGGGGAAAGGCTATCCAAAGGAGTCAAAGGAGCCAAAGGGGCCAAAGGAGCCGAAGGGGGTCACAAAGCTCCGAAGGTGAAGCCGAAGAGGGCAAAGGCCAAAGTCAAGGAGAAAGGCTATTCAAAGAAGCCAAAGGGGCCAAAGGAGCCGAAGGGGGTCACAAAGCTCCGAAGGTGAAGCCGAAGGGGGCAAAGGCCAAAGTCAAGAGGAAAGGCTATCCAAAGGAGCCAAAGGAGCCAAAGGAGCCAAAGGAGCCAAAGGAGCCAAAGGAGCCAAAGGGGATTACAAAGCTTCGAAGGTGAAGCCGAAGGGGGCAAAGGCCAAAGCCAAGGGGAAAGGCTATCCAAAGGAGCCAAAGGAGCCAAAGGCCAAAGTCAAGAGGAAAGGCTATCCAAAGGAGCCAAAGGGGGCAAAGGCCAAAGCCAAGGGGAAAGGCTATCCAAAGGAGCCAAAGGAGCCAAAGGAGCCAAAGGGGCCAAAGAAGTCGAAGGGGATCACAAAGCTCCGAAGGTGAAGCCGAAGGGGGCAAAGGCCAAAGCCAAGGGGAAAGGCTATTCAAAGGTTCCAAAGGAGCCAAAGAGGATCACAAAGCTTCGAAGGTGAAGCCGAAGGGGGCAAAGGCCAAAGCCAGGGGGAAAGGCTATCCAAAGGGGCCAAAGGAGCCAAAGGACACATCGATACCTGGGCTGTAGGGAATGAGAGGAGGAAGGAAGGCTTTCCAAAGGAGCCAAAGGAGCCAAAGGAGCCAAAGGAGCCAAAGGAGCCAAAGAAGCCAAAGAAGCCGAAGGGGATCACAAAGCTCCGAAGGTGAAGCCGAAGGGGGCAAAGGTCAAAGCCAAGGGGAAAGGCTATCCAACGGGGCCAAAGGGGCCAAAGGAGCCAAAGGACTCATCGATACCTGAGCCGTAGGGGATGAGAGGAGGAAGGAAGGCTTTCTGGTGATAAGACGAGATAGCTTACTTGCATTACGTGTGGCTTTGGCAATGGGAATTTGAGCTTTGAAGGATATATATGTCAACAGGCCATGCTATCAACTGAACGAGATAGCTTACTTGCATTACGCGTGGCTTTGGCAATGGGAATTTGAGCTTTGAAGGATATCTATGCCAATAGGCCATGCTATCAACTAGAATTAGTGACGTGAACGACGCGTTGAATCTTTGATTCGAATTCAATAATATCCAATATCTTAAACCTCTATTAGCCCTTAGCATGACCCCAAACTGATCTCTGAGATATCAATTTTCGTCTCTTTCTTATTTCAACTAGTCAGTAGCCTCGAAATTGTTCATTCAACGAAATCTCATCTCGATGAATCTCGACGTTGCCGATGCTTTAGTAGAAAACTTGAGATGGATCAAGATAGAAGAGATGGACATGATGGTGAATATAATTGTGGCAAGATCGATGTACAATCGAGAAAGGACCAGCTTGACTGAAGGCTACATATCGGCAAGCGAAGGTGATTGCTACTTCGGCTACCGACATACTGTACCTCGGCAGCTAGGGAACAAGGGGATAAAGCGGGGAAAAGGGGAATGAATAGGCCGTCCTCTACTGTTTCCCCCTTCATCCCTTCCTGTTTCTCCATCCCTTAAGATTCAGCCAGAAACGCGCTTTCGCCCTACCCACCCACTCCATAGACTCAGTCGCTTAGATAGAGGTGTTGAAATGAGATGCTTAGGCCTATTTGAGACTAGTTTGAGACTAGTAGGATCATGTGATCCCCCTGTATTTAGGCGAATCTTTCGCTTCATAGAACGAACACACTTGCACCTACCTATCGCTGCTTCAACAAGAGGGAGTGCTTGACACCTCAGGGCGGCTTCCAGGGCAAAATTTAGCCCTAGAGACCAGACCGCCAGGGGCTGTCGGGTTTGCCCAAACATATATATATATATATATATATTAGTTCAAACGGAGTCGATGCCCGATAGAGACTACTTATGACAATTTCCGCATCGATAGACAAGCTGTAAGTCCCACAACTTTGTGATCTCACCTCACTACTATTCACTCGAATGAGTAGGGTTGTCTCACTAAGGCCTCTTTCGCAGACCGTAATCAAAGGCTCACCCGACCATTGAAGAATCGCGGTGCAATCAAACGACGAGGCCAAAGACACGGTGATTCGCAAATTCACCCGCACCAAAACGGGAGGCGGCTCATATGCCAAATCCAAGCCTACGTTTGCGTATTTTCTCGCGGAGGTCGATACGGCAGCCACGCCCGCCAAGATTCGGGATGCATTCTAGGCCTCTATCATACCAGAGCGGTTCGGCAAGGATTTCCATAAAGTGATCCTAGATAAAGCGTAAGTGAAGTCAATTTATGGTTGGTTATACCAGAAAAGTAAGGGGAAACTGACTTCTAATAGCGGTGAGATTCATATCACGCCAAATCAAGCTGTCCTCGACGCTCTGGCCGAAGAGAAAAACGATGAGGAGAGCCAAAAAGCTCCGAAGGTGAAGCCGAAGGGGGCGAAGGCCAAAGCCAAGGGCAAAGGCTATCCAAAGGAGGCAAAGGAGGCAAAGGAGGCAAAGGACACATCGATACCTGGGCCGTAGGGGATGGGAGGAGGAAGGGAGGCTTTCTGGTGATGATACGAGATAGCTGACTTGCATTACGTGTGGCTTTAGCAATGGGAATATGAGCTTTGAATGATATATATGCCAACAGACCATGCTACCAACTGGAATCAGTGACGTGAACGATGCGTTGAATCTTTGATTCGACTTCAATAATATTCAATATCTTAAACCTCTATTAGCCCTTAGCATGGCCTACTTATGACACCCTAATTTACGGATCGACTGGCAATGATATACTTTCTTGCGTTGTTCCACCATGTCTCATTTCCAGTCCTTCATCTTCCAATCTCGAGCGTAACACAAGGTCAAACTCCGTCCGAGCTCATCCTGTTATCAAACTGTCAAATCCTTTTCTGACATACTTGAGCCAGTCATACTATGATATACTCAGATCATTCCGTTGTCTTCCATGTTTCCAATCAACAGTGTACCAATATATACGAGAGTATACTAACCTAACCAACTGAGTATATAGGACCTTCACCACGTCACGACACCGTCTCTTCGCAACATCTTGGGTAATCATGTGCTCTCTCGAATCCTTAAGTCAACTCTTTGACCAAATTCGACAGTCGACCCAGAGGAAGCGGCCCTGGGAACACCAAGTCAATGAGCGTTGAAATCCAAATCGAGGTGACCGAAGATGCCGCCCAATATCTCACTCTAGAAATGATACGTAGCGCCTTCTAGATGTCACTATGTGACGGTCTAGACTAAAACGGCAGTCCGCAAAGTCCTCGTCGAAGAGGAAAACGTCATACAGAAGGACAAGGATGGGAATGACATCGAAGTTCTTACGGCCGTCCCACGTGTAGAGCCTCGTCCGGAATGGCTGAAAGCATACTCGAAGATTAAGATGGAGGATGAAGTCTCGAGCCGCAACACACCAGCAGTCCTAGACCGGGCAACACCCAAGGCAGCAACCAAGGCTCGAGAGGCCAGGAAAGCTGCAAAGCAGCAAAACCAAGCTACGCCAAGTCTTCGAGGTGGAAAACCGGGATTGGGCAGGGCGGGAGAGGTGGGCGTGGTCGTGGACAAGGCCGTGGTGGCTTTAGAGGCGTGGCTCGTGAGAGTGCATAGGGTTGGGATCGGGTTGGGGAGATGTAAACTTGCTGAATTGGTTGTACGATAGGGAGAAATGCTTTGGGCTGCTTGCAAACGAATGATAGATCCGCTGGGATCAAATGGAACAGTTAACTGGAGAAAATGAGCGTGTCAATATCATGTGACTAAATGGAACAACAGGCATGAAAACTCACCATACCGGTAAATAATGAAGTCCTACTTCAATGTCCACATTGAGTAACTCGACATGACTTGCTTAGTATAACCAACTCTTCCTACCGTCCGACTGACAAGCCGACCATAGACAGACACAGTGGCTTTCAACTGCAGGCTTCACTTCATCACCTTTCCACGTTCTGGACTGCTCATTTCGACAAAACATACTTCCCACTATCGACTCCAGGGTCCCAATGATTCCATTGATCAACGTCCTACTCTCTTTGACCAGTCATTACATCCAAAGCTTGAATCTTACTCTACACTTAGCTAGCTTATTAAGAAGAAACGAAGGGAATCACAAGGCTCCGAAGCCAAAATCAAAAGGAAAGCACCGACGAAGGGCAAGGGTTACCCAAACAAGCCAAAGGAAACAGATTAGAATCTACGCCGTAGGGGAAGGAGATGAAAGGGTGGCTTACTGGAGATGTAGCCGTTGGTAGGAATGATACGTGTATGATGGGAAAGCTTACCTGAATGCGAATGACTTTGGCAACTCGACCCGACTTTGAGCTGCGAGGATACCTATGTCAATATGCTAGGCTACTAATTAGAATTATAGGCCTGAACCGAACGTTCAGTGAGCAAGGGAATCGCTCTCCATGTCGATGATGCTCAACATCCTCAAGCCCTTCTGGATCCCAACGAGGCATCAGACTAAGGACCCTAGGTCGCCAAATTTATTAGCCCCTGGCTTGTTGATCCGGCAACTTCTCACCTCGACAGAAGCCGATCTCGACATTCCTTCGCATTGATAACGTCTTGAATATGCAGGCTAAGCAGACCTAAACATGCCTCATGACGGTGAAAATGATTGCGGCAAAAATCGATGCACTATAGAGAGAACTACTTATGACTGCATGGCAGAGACAATATTAGTAAAACATCGAGTCAAGCTGTCCTCGCTGCTCTGGTCAACGAAAAAGACAATGAGGAGAACGCGAAGCTCCGAAGGGGAAGCCGAACGACGCAAAGGCAAAAGCAAAGGGGAAAGACTACCGAAAAGAGCTAAAGGATATAGTGATATCTGGGCCGTAGAGGAAGGAAGGTGAAAGGATGACTTACTGGTGATAACACATGTATGATGGGATTGTTTGCTTGCGTGCAAATGACTTCGACATCTTGGTTCTGATCAAGAGTCAATGCCTCTGTTAATATGCCATGCTATTAATCGAAACCATATGTCTGAACCATACGTTCAATGTTCAATTCGATCGCTCTCAACATTAACAATCCAACCCCTTATAAAACTTAGCATGGTCTCGAAATGAGATCTTTGAGTTATTACATGTCGTCTATTCTCTGTTTCGACTAGCTATCGATTATTAGCCTTCGAATAGTGAACCTCAGCGAGTCCTCTCCTCAACGAAACTGAAAGTCGGAGGTGGAAAACTTGGGATGAACTAAGATAGGGAAGGTCGACAAGGCGATGGATGATGGATATGGCTATGGCGAAACCGATATACGATAGAGGGAAATGCTTCAGACAGCATGCATGCAAACGATGGAGCCCAAGAGCTCATACAATACGCAAGTGGATGAAATAACAGACTTGAAATCAACTTAATCATTTCTCAACAGATTCTAGTGTCGACGTCGAAGGCTCTTTACCTCAACGTGGCTCCCTGTTGTAAGCTCTGAATCGGCCAGTCCTTCATGGCTTTCCGACTGAAAATCGAAACCATGAGTCCAAAAAGGTCTAATCTGTGCAGGTTGGTTCCGCCAGATCTTCTTCTCTCTTTTTTTTTTTAGTGACTGACAAGCCGTCATAGGCTCTGTCAATCTTCTATCTCCTTCAATCCTATTCTTTGAAGAGACGCCACATCTCACGTTGTCGAAATAGGGTTCAACAGGTCTCTTTGGTCATTCTCTTTCCTATCGGATTTACATCTTGAAAAGCCAACGTACATAAAGCATCAAGATTACTCTATGTTTGACTGCTTAACAAGATGAATGAGAGAGAAACCGCAGTGCCTCGAGATTACGGAACACAGGAAAGTTCGAAGAGGCAAGGCCAAAGGATACAACAAAGGGTGGATCGATAAATAAGGAGATATCTTGGTGGCCAGGAGATGATTTGGAAAGGTGGCTTACTGGTGGCGTCGTTGACACTGATGATATCTGTATGAGTTTTCCTTGCTCGGAAAGGACTCTGGTGATTTGACTCTCAGCTGTCAGCGATGCCTTTATCATTGTGCTATACTACCAATTGGAGTAATAGGCGTGGACTGACCAATGGCTCAACAAAGCCTACTTCTAAAGCTAAAACCCAACACCCCTCACCTCGACAATATTCAGTATTCGGAACGTCTATTAGATCATGACGTGGCTCCCAAAGAGAGCCTTTGGATTATGCGTTCCGTCTGTTCTCATTCAACTAATTGTCATCTTCGTTAGCCTTCAAATAGTTGGACTACTAACTTCTCAACTGAACGAGACGTACCTTGACAGCTTTTCAGATCAATGGGTCATTAGATAGGTAGACTAAGTAGACCTGGATTAACGGCTCATTTTGGTAAGCTTCTCTTCGCCTATTTGTTCCGCCTGGTATTCATGTCTTCTAATCATCGCGCCTGTGCGCTCTTAGATTACTGATCCAGTAAGCTTCCCCTTTAATCAACCTCTATATTGAGGTCCTTCACGTGGACGAGTCACAGGCTGATAACCCGGACGTCTTTGCAGCTGCAGCCAATCGTTCTAGAATCATCTCTATCGATCGAATTATGCCTAGAAGGATCTCAAGTCTATTACTTCTTTGGATTATTGATAAAAGAAAGGTTTCATACCGGCATCATCTGTGTCAGCTCTGTTGACGGCTTTGGCAAGCAACTAGCATCCGGAACGTCTCTTTGACTCTCACTATAAAACAAAGTCTTCAACAGAATGAGATATTCGTGAAGGAACATCGTTTGTGCACGATAGAAGTGGTCGTACTCGTGGCGTTTGCTCTCACAATCTCTCGAACAGCAAGCTCGACATCTTTTATGAGAGAATTATAACTTCCATGAACGTTACCCATGCTAACAGTATTTTCTAGCAAGCGATCAGTCTGGGTAGCGCCTGTGGTGCGCTTCTTTGTGGGTCTGCCCGAAGAAGTGGTAAGCTTGTGCTTGAGCGCCATTTTTGGGGATCTGTAATGCGTATAATAGTCGATTTGGTAGAAGTTAGACTGTCTACCGATCTGTACAGGACGTTGGTAAAAGTATGTATGACGGGGCGAAATAGAGGTATAGAGGATGAAGATTGATGAGTGAGGCAGGAAGAAGAAGATTCAAAGGGTAAGGATCACCGCCGAAGAAACACCTTGAAGTGTAGACATTCGGTATCTCTCTTGTTGCTTAAAATCATGATCTACCTTTTTGGAATTACTCTCTGCAAAGAGAATCTTGATTCATCTTCGCCGGGTGTTTGAACCGACAACTTTTCAGGTAGTTCAAAGAGTTCATTTCAGGTCTACCTCGAAGAAGACAATACCAAGGTTTCTAATCAACGAGTCTTCATTTCGGTGTACCTCTGCGAGATAACTAGACCCACCATAGACCTCCAAATTATAGCAATCCACCCAACGATCATTCAGTTAGGGGACCACACAATCGGAAGGGCTTCTAGCCTCGGGTACCTCGACTGTGCGCACACACGTGGAGCGTAGATTCGAAGAGCTTGCATCCCATATCCAATGTTGGTCGGCTGAAGAAAGTGTATATAGAACCTGAGCAATAGTGGAAAAACTGGGCAAGGATAGGACACTACGATATGGCGGATCTGCTGGTATGAGATATCCTGGACGATCTTCACAGCAGACAAGCAGGTAGGAAGAAAAATACCGCAGGGAGGATCACGAGAAGTCATGATCACAATTCTTTAAGTAGAGATATCAACTTTAAGAAGCAACAACTATGTAAGAAAAGCTTGCGAAATACCCTCGTCGCATGCCCGCCATATACTCTAAACCTTTCCAAGACAGCTAAAAGACCGCAACAACCACTTCCCTTCGAAACCCATTGATATATTCCAAAAATCCATATGCACAAAGAGAACTGCTCGTGGATGTAGCGACTTATCCTTTGCGTGTTCCGTACTCTCGACAACTGAGCAACAGATGCCGTTCCAGCGATACCGCATAAATGAGTCAGGGCGGGCCTGGGCCATGACGTTGTATCGAGACAGGAAGGAAGTATGGTGTTTGCTGCTATTTGCAAGCTATTTGGTAGAAGGAAATTGATGGGTTGAAGTTGGAATAAAGCTGAATCTAAAATTAGAGCAATCGTTACCCTTACTCTATTCCAACCTCATCCTGCGGACACCTTATATAACGAATAGACATCGAGCCTTCGAAAAGGGCTTTCGCTGCTTCTCTAGAAGCTTTCTTCTGCCTTCAAATTTCAAGCTATACAAAGCTATCGCAGTATGTTTTCTGTACACCGGTACACAACGATGCAATCCCATGTTCATGCTTCTTCTTTTCATATGATGTCTTATCTCTGGGGAGATCTTTTGTTGTCCCTGCTGCGAACACCCGTACTTGAAATTTGATGTCTCTGAGCAGTTCCTTTCACAGAGGCTTGTCTCACTACTGTGATTCTGTCTCAAAAGCAAGGATCCAATAAAAAGACCACAGTCATCAACAACCCAATGCCGTTCATCTTGATCATGCAACCGGCAGCGACTGTGAATTCCAACAGCAATGGACTCTCCTGCCCAAAGTACCGAAGACACAGTTGCAGATGCTTTTGGAGTTCTCTCAGCCGCCATAACGGCCATTGATCCTGCTCTACTTACCCGCTCGCCCATGCCGCAAAGTCCAGCCCCTACACCCTTTTCAAGTTATCCTAACCCTTTACCTGATTTTCAATCCGCGCAGCCTATCATCACATCTCCAAAGCCCATCTCCTTCAACGATCCATTCGCCCAACGCGCTCTGAGCGAGCCGCCCGAACAACCCCACTCAACTCACCCATACCCAGCAGCTCTTCAAAACCGACAAGCTCGAAACAACGGATACCTTCACCACCCTTATAACCGCCCTTCTCCCTCTCCCACTTCTGGGCCGCCAGCTTCGGGGCGTGAAGCATACCGCTCGCAATCAACTTCCCACTTGTACAACCTCCATCATGATGAGACGACGCTGGCGCTTGGAATTCAAACGTACTTGGATCAGCTAATTGGTGTATGTAACGAGATGCGCACGTTTGTGTCACGAGGATTTGGTGAGGGTGATCGAGGTGGGGATAATGAGAGAAGGGTTAAGGTCGAAAAGTAAGTACAACGGAAGTAACCCTTCAAACCGAAACGCAGTTATAGCAGAAGCGCAAATAGAGGCTACCTTCCAAAACCTCGTCCTCAACCAGCTCTCTAACTCTCACCGAATCCCCCATCGCTACAATCGCCATGCGAACCCCACCTTCTCCTTTCCTTCCCAACCCTATCCTCCCCCACCTCTCCCGCAACCCCCTCCACCCCCATCCTAAACACCACCACTCAACAGCACTAACACCTCCCACAGCTTCCGCCTCATAATCCGCAAACGAAACTACCACCTCACCGAACTCAACGAACTAATAACCCCAATGCAACCCTACAACGACCCCTCAACACACCACGGCTATGGCGAGAACAGCGGCAAAATGATCAGAAAACAACCACGAACCGGGGCGGAAATTAGGGATATGGATCGTACGTCCCCCGTTCAATCCCTGTTTCTGACCGGCTATGTTTGACTCTTAACACCACATAGACAAAACTCTAAACAACCTCCTCGACGCCTTTGCGCTTCCGCATGATCCGAACATGTTCTTGCATGATAAGAAACTTTTGTGGTTACGATTTGTGGGTGCGGGGAGGGGGTTGAGGTTTCGAGTGTTGGGATGAGCTGGGGTTGGAGGGGGTGAATGGGAAGGGGTTGGAGGGCAAGAGAAGGACGACGAGGGAAAAGTAGGGAGGGGAAGCACGGGTGCAGACAAGGCTTTTGAGAAGGAAAAGGGGAGGTGAGATATAGAACATGAGGGTACAGTTGAGGGGAGGGGTGGGGTTGTAAAGATCTGATAGAGAATCTACCTTATTCAGTCAGTTTCCAACAGAGCATAAGAGCATGGGACTTCCATAAGAATGGATCTAGCCAGTTGACAAATATTCTGCGTTGTCAAATTCCAAACTACATCATCAAATAGCCACACACAATGTAGCGAAGAAGTTAAACCCTAACTCTACCCTTACACCTTCTCCCACCTGTTCCCACCCTAAATCTACTCCCCTCTACTCCCCTTCCCCCTCGCCAACTCCTACCACGCCGCCCCCGCATCAAAATCAAACCTCCCCAACTCCTTCCCGGCATCCTCCACATCCTTCTTCGCCTTCATCCGCATATAAAAAATCGGACAATCCTTACTGCTACAGATAACCTCGCAATGCAAACTGCCCTGGCAGCGTTGACACTGCGTCCACAGCCGCCCAAACCTGACTTCCAGCTCGCTGACTTTTGTCAATGTTTTCGTGTATAGCTCGCCAACGCGCGGCCGGCAGTTTTCGCACACGGCGCCGGATTTCTCCGTGGCGGTGACGAGGGGTTTTTTGCAGCCCATGCAGGTTTGGGTCTTCTTGGTGAATTTCATTAGGCCGCCGAGGGTGGGCGCGGCGACGGAGATGGAGCGGGTATGTTCGCCTGTGAGGAGCTGGCCGGCTTTTTTCTCGCCGAGGATGGGGTCGAAGATGCGGCCCAGGGGCTTTGCGAGCTGGTTGTCAAGGTAATATTTTGTGTCGATGGGTATGTTGTTTTCGAGCACAAAGATGGGATCTTCGCTGCGCTCGTAGTTCTTTGCGCCGCCGGCGCCTTTGACGATGACATAGGCAACGCGGTCACCGAGGGTTGGGGCGGAGCCAGCGTCGCGTTTCTTCATGCGCTCGGCGAGTTCGCTGTGGGCTTGTTTGCCGACGTAGTCGGTTTTGGAGAGCGCTTTGGTGATAACGAGCTTAGACATGTCGATTTTGTTTTGGAGGAGGTCGGAGATGGTATCTTTGACGTAGCTGGTTGATGTTAACTCCCTGTGTGGTACAGAAAAGGAATAGGGGAGATGCTTACTCCTGAGCGCCTTGGACGTCTTGGTCTATGAGTATTTTGCGAAGGATGGTTTCAATAACATTTTGCACGAGACGGCAATTGTCTCTTCGAACAGTCTCAATACCTTTGCTGTCCATTTTGTCGTACTTTTCGGGGGTTGTCCAGTACAAGCCAGCATAGCGCTTTTTGTTGATGAGCAGATAGGGGAAATAGACCTTTTCGAATTCAAGTTTTATTGGGTGGATGAACTTCGAGGACACATATTCGGCGGCATCTCGGCCAAGATCCATAGCTTTGGCTAGTTCTTTGGGACCGAATTTGACCATAACGGAGTCAGTGTCTCCATATATAACCTGAGCATCGTGGTCATATCCATTAGCCAATGTATACCTTGCTTCCACTTCCTCTTTAGTCCTTTCAATCATCTGCCTGCCGTAACTAGTTGTACTACTAGCAATGGCCAGACATGGTAATTTCCCGACTGTAGCTCCGGTGATACCGTAGACACTGTTGGCGCTGACCTTCAACGCCAGCTGTCGTCCGTTGAGCACGGCTTTCTTAAAAGTGTCCGTCTCAACCGCCAACTCTTTCTTAGCCCGCTTCCGGGCGCCCAGCAGTTCTTCGAGAATCTGTGTCAACAGGCCTTTTCGAATTTTAGACGTGCAGAACATATCACCGTTTGGGGTGACGATGTAGTCTTCATCTTTGACTAATCCTAGTTTTTCAACGCTAGTCTTGTTTAGAAGAGTGGTGTAGCAAAGGTTGTGAGCTTGAATGATACTGGGATATAGCGAAGCAAAATCAAGAGTAGCTATCGGGACATCATAATATCCTCTCGTAGGCTCAATGACTGTGGCACCTTCATACTGTTCTTCGGTGCCTTCGCTCCGTAGATTTGGAATAACTAATTGTTGCTCTAAAGCTTTTCGGAACAGCTGACTGATGAACTTAACTTGCTGGCCTCGTGCGAGCAGATAATTGAAAGGAACCCCTGTGACCCTGGCCATCTCGGTATAATTGATTAGACACATTAGCTTGTCCATTAATCGTTGAGGTAAGAAAGCATCTTTTAGACAATAGACCGCTAAGCGCCGTCTCGATTCCGGTGTTCCGTTGAAAAGCTCTGTAATCATGGTATGATGAACGTCTTCCTTTTGCTCCCCTAGGAAATGTGCGCATACAGAGTTGAGGGTATAACTTCGTAATTGGTGGTCTCGCTGGATTAGCTGGAGTAAATCTAGCTGCAGTCGTCCGTTGGTATTCGTAGCTTTCGTGTCTCGGTTTCCCATCTGCTTACTAGAAAAATTCGTTTCCTTTGCGTGAGACTGGAGATTCTTTAATCTCGACCAGTAAGGAAATTTGGTACACTTAAGATGCTTCGCTCTGTCAAGGAGATATGGGAAGTCAAAATTGGCTATATTGTATCCGATAATGACATCCGGATCAACCTTTTCGAGGAAATCCCTCCACGCCATAAGCATCTTCTCTTCGGCATCGAATTCAAAAATCTGCGTGTTGACAATGAGACTGCACGTATCAAGGCAAAATACGTTCCTCACAAAAGGTTTAGTATCTCCATATCTTGTCACAACATTGGCTATCTGGATGACTGGATCTTGGTTTGCTTCCGGGAAAACGCCTTTTCGACCCGCACACTCAATATCAAAGGAAAGAATCCGTAACGGCGCCATCTTTGCCCACTCGCCATCGTTAGAATGAGCGATAAGGTCCCGATAGTGAACATGTGCTTCTATCTGGCAATTCGACTGTCGATCTCTATGGGGAATAATATGATATTTCGATTGCGATACTTCTACCCAGGACATGCCGGAGATCTGAGATAGGAATTAGCTCTACAATTCAAAACACCAACGGACGACTTGCTCCAGTATCTATCATAAAACGTAGCACATATTGAATGCTGTCAAACGTTAGTATCCCACCATCAACGCCTTTCCACAATCCCTTGTAGTTCGCAAGACTACTTTCAATGGTTGTCCGCAATTTGTTGATGAACTTCGGATCGGTCACAGTGATTTTAAGATATGGGCTTTTTTGATTGCCTTGAAAGCCAAATAGGTTTTCTCGGAGCACCATTTGAACGGAGTGTATTGCTGGTTGGTGCTGAGCCAGCTGTGTATCGAGATATGCCTTGTAGCCATCGCAGTCACTCTTTCCAAACGAGACTGGCGCTGCAACGTAGAGGTAGTGAAGGAAGTCTGTGACATGGAGTAGAACAGAGTGGCCTGTCTGATTATCAATCAGCTCAAGTCCAATGTCGACGTGGCGGAGGTAGTACTTCTGTGACTCCGAAAAGCTTGACTGTCGTCTTGCCCCCATGTAATGTCCCCTCCTCAGCTTCGATTTGTTGGAAGCACAGACTTTCATCCCCCCTTTCGAAGTCATCGAGACTTGGTCTGTGCCATTGCTGATCTCGCTCCGAATTATTCTCCTTCAAGCCACTGATATCTTGCGTCAACTTCTCAAGTACTTCCTCTTCGAACTGGCTTTTAGGCTGACTGGAGCCTAGCTTCCCATTGACTCTGTTCTGGCCCAGCTTTGGCTTCTTCCCCGGTGAGGATCCTACGTCAATCTTTCTTCTCTTGGCCGAGCTTGGGGATGGTAAGGTAGGATTGGCATTGCTATGTGCTTTAGTAGAGTCGCCCAGGACCCTTTTCGGCGGCTTCAGAATCGCAGTCGGCATCGTGAGAGAGACCTAAGACTGTCATGTATTTTGCCTAGCGAATTTGATGGAGCGTAGAGTGTAAAGTGGGACGCGTTGAGCATCGCGTTGATAAGTTACGTGATTTGGCGAGGGGCGGATTCTTCCGCCCCTGCTCTATTCTTGTACTCGGATCTACTTTTAGAGTACCCGTAGTTCTAGCGCTGTACCAACGCCATTCAACTGATTCATTGACTAGCGTCGCCCTGATTTCAACCTCTTCATTGAGCCTCCAAACAACACACAAACACCGCGAACTTACGACGACCGTTGCCTTTGACGATGATTTGTGCCACTCTTTGTTGATACACTCCTTATGCTAAGAATATTGTAAATGTTGGATGGGAAAAGTTCCTGAAGCCACGCTCTTTGCACCAACTCCCAGAGCATAGCCTCCATCCATCTCCTGTCCTTCGTTCTTGCTGATAGGATCGCCCTATCCTCAACTCGGTCGGGTTTCTTGGTGTATAGGACTTCCGTCGATGCGCAGACCCTGATACTGGATATACACCGACCAAAATCCCGTCGTCCTCTTACGTGATCAAGATGGCAGCAAACGATTACTACAACCCTCAACCTCTTCGCCGCCCTGCTGAGGCTCCACTACCACCACTCCCAAACGTATATTCCGCCTACAATCCGCATCAAAGAGCTCAGTCTGCAACGTCATTGGAAGAATCGCCCAACAGAGATCCTTACCAACTAGATCCGCAGAGAAG
>JAABUL010000371.1_pt1 | contig 40305 bp, 34 predicted proteins | sample 5559151 | NCBI WGS metagenome assembly JAABUL01 (sample SAMN10711876, study PRJNA513368) | rock metagenome | isolation source: Antarctica rocks | place: Antarctica: Victoria Land, Pudding Butte sud | reverse complement strand
TATCCGGTAAGGATCTGTTCAATCTACTCTACCTTGCTTGAAAGCTAATTAGAATACAGTTCAAATCGGGTGTGGTTCAAACAATCATTTTTGCTTGCCTTCAGCAACTCTTTTGGATGGTGAGTGCCGCATCGCTTGTGAAGGCTCTATTCCTACGTTCTGGGTCCGGAAGTTGAGATGACACGCCAGAACCTGCCAGCACAGAAAGCGGAATTAAGAGAACAGTTAGATACAGTACATGTATGCTAGGTGAGGACAACATGTCGTATGTCACAAAGGTGAGGGTGAACCATGAAAAGCAGTATCAGAGAAAAAGGGCTGTTATTCCAAGACAATGGGGTATCCGCATCATCGTCGCCACTAAATGTTCATTCAACCATCGTTCTACCCCTTCTCATCATCCTCTGTTCCGAGAAGGCCAATCGCCCAATTGATCCTTGCCTTAGCCATCGTAGACACAAGCCGCCGATCCGTGGGGTCCTCCTGGTCCGCCGGACCATTTGGATCCAGCCGCTCCCAGCTGCCATTCAACCTTGGATCGGCACTCTGCTCCTTGCGCGCGACTCTGATATATGGTTGTCCTCTTCCGGCCTCGGCAGCCTTGACCCACGCCGTCTCGCAACCGTTCGCGATCAGTTCGGCGCTGCCCCAGCCGGTCCGCTGAGCTATGCTTCTGATACGCAGGACTGTGTGCTGGCGTTGGTCGGCATCCTGATACTGTACGGCGGCGAAAAAAGAAGCCATGCAGCTTTCGGTCAGTGATGCACCTAGTGTCGGGTTAAGAGGCTGGTCTGCTGGGCTGGGCACGATACCAGCCGCGATCCGACCAATCTCGTTAGCGAAGAAGCGCGTCTCCTCCGCAGCGATAGCGGCTGCGGCATGTGCTGCTGGATGCATATGTGGGTGCGAGCGAATGGCGATGATCATGGCCATGTGGTAGATGGCCCAGATAACGCCGATGTCGTAGCTGCGGTAGAACAGCGCCGATCCAAAAGGCGTCTTGAGTTCAGGCTGGTGATCTGTGGTCAGTGGGCTGAAGCGGTCACCCAGCTTGTTCGAGAAAGTGTGAAGGGCGGCACGGATGCGACCATACTCCTCGAGCGCGGCTTGGGTGGCAGCATTGAGGTCGACGGGACCTTCGGGGGAGGCAGCTTCCGGCGTTGGCATCTTGTTGTGCATGTAGTATGAGGCCGGCATTCGTACATCCTGCCGGGGTGGAGGCGCCATGCCATAGAACTGAGGGCCCATCGGAGGATTGGCAGATTGCGCTGGCGGACCAGGGACGTTGACACCATTCTGATGTTGTCTTACTGTCGCAGATACAGGAGTGGGAGGCGCTGCTTGCGGTGGACCAGGCATCTTCATGGCTTGAGCCGGACGCCATTGTCCGCCATTCGCTTCCATCACCTTGAGCTTTCTTGTACGGTCTCTTGCGGAAAAATCGGCAATTTTTCCAAGCAGCAGGATCAGATGATCGAACGTTCCGTATATCGCATCTGGCTTGCCAAGTGGCGCTCGTGGAGGGCACTCCGTCCAGCGACTGTAGTCGAGCCTGACATTTGTTAGCGTGAAGTATGCGATTCGAGGTAGGACACTTACATCGGTGGGTTGCCGCTGATGACACTCTGATATGCATCTTGCTTGAGATACCACCAGTACAAGTCCTTCAAAATCTCAAACTTGCTCAGGTCTAGCTCTGGCGGTATAGTCTCTCCTGCGGTCAGGATTTCTCCATGCGCATCATATCTGACCTCGATTCCAGACAGCTCGCTTACCATACGTTCATCAACATCATGTATCTGATCGAGTATCTCGTCTCTTGGCTGTGACGCCATCGAATACTTTCTCTTGCCCTGCCGAAGATTCGCCCTTTCTATCTTCATTCTTCTGAACTGCTTGGTCATGGTACAAAAGTCTGTCTCAAGGAACAACTGTTTGGCACCCATCAAATGTGTGTTCCACTTGACGTGGTCAGCTGTCAAGATCTCATAGAAACCGAGAAGCATTGAGGCGGCGATTGTCGAGATCTCATATCGTTTCTTCCCTTTCTCAGCCACGACTGCATGTATTCGCTTCAACGCCCAGGCATAGTGCTGTATCGAAGGCGTAATCGATGCACTCGTCAGCCGTGCGACGTGGAGGCTTGCAAGAGCGAGCATTGCGTGCAGCAGGCCCCGGTTCCGCAATGCCATCATGGGCATCGTGTACGTCCACAGACCTTGCTGCGCGAACGGAACCTGGCCTTCAGTGAAAAGCATGGAAGTGTTTCGGACTTGACGTTCGTATATCGAAAGCATAGGGCCTGTCACTGCGACGAAGTGCAGGAAGAGTCGTGCGGTGGCGTCGTTGTTGAGAGGGTTCGCGACTTCATCTGGCCGGTAATGGTCAATGATGCCGGCGTAGATGAAGGTATCGTATCGACGAGTCTGCGGGTCCTCGATTATGATGTTGTTTGCATGGATGATCTTTTGAAAGGATATCTGACGATTCTGCTCTGCTGTGGCTAACATCGTGACTTCTGTTGCCAGGTCTTCGTCGGAACGCACGTCATAGTAGTCGGTATCATACTTCTCCACAGCTGCTTCTTGAAGGAATTGTGTCGGTGTCGCCAACGGCTCCACATGCAGCTCGTGCTCGTAGAACTCGGGTATGTTGTAAGAGGCTGGGGCAGACATCGGAACACTGTATGGTCGATGCTGCGTAGGCTGTAATTGAGGAAGTGGAGGGCGACGGTCGATTGGTCGATTGGCTTCTGGGCGAGTTTCATAGTCGTTCGCGAGCCATGACTGGGAAGAGCTTTCGACCGCCGACTGAGGGTTCCCTGGAAGAGTTTGCGATGACTGAGTGGAGCTTGGTGATATTTGTGGTGGCAGAGTATTAGGCTTTGGTGAATATGTCTCCCAGTTCTGTTCGTGCCTCATATTACCTTGCATTGACCAGTCGGGCTGCGGATACATTCGGACTGCAGCCTGAGTTGTAGACTGGACTGGCTCTACAGGATACATGGTAACACCTGCTGATCCCGCGAACGCCCAGGCCGGCGATGCGCCATTAGGATGGGCGTCACTGTGCTGTGACGACATGCCATAATGCGGGTGTGCGGTGCCTTCGAATTGAAAGTGCATTGGGACCTGAGGGGGCGTGACCTCTTGCGGAGGAGGGTGTTGTACGGGATAGAATCGCGGCTCCTGTGGTGGGTACATCGGATGATGGACAGGGAAGCCATGTTGCTGTCCGTCGCCGAAGAATACCACTGGGTGATGATGCTCCATTTGAGGAACCACGGGTGGGCCATACTCGTTGGTCCATGGTGCTGCAGGGCCAGGCGCGCCTGCTTGAAAGGTGATATGGGCGCCTCCATGCGGTCCGGGACGGAAGTCGAAGCTCGGAGGCTTGAAGACCACTCGCTGGTTATAGCCTTCGCAACTTCGTTTGCTTTTCACGCAATTCCGGCAAACTGGTCGCTCTTCGCCGCACTTGATGCGGCGCCTCCGGCAAGTCAAGCAGCCGGTCTTCGTACGTTTTCTGGACAATTTGGCCCTCAAGGTAGCCTCCGCCGCGGAAGTGTCAGGGTGCGGCGCGAAATTGTTGTCTGCTTGCCTTGTACCCCCGGTGGACGCCATGCGGGCCAGGAGATCCGTGAATACTGGTTGCGATTTCACTCGCGGCTGCACATCCTTATGGCTTCCTTTGAACCATCCGGAACGAAGTCAAGTCCGCGCAGAGGGCCAGAATCGCCCCGCACGATGCTTAGATATCCTGCGTGCGACAGTCGTTACTTACTATGCTTCCGCCAGTAAGTGAGGTGGTCTATCCACGAACAAAGTTGAGCCAATCGAGCGCCCGCCTTTGCTTCCTGCGCTACGCGCGATAGAGTTCTGCAGCCACGCCGTTGCGTATATCGAAGGGTTACGCGCGCAAGGATGCCTATGGCCAAGTTCCGTAGGTAATTTGGGGACGTCGAGTCACCTTGGTATAAGGATACAGGAAGAAGAACGGAATGTGCTCGAACTTGTCGAGACACCGGTTGAGCAGAGCCGCAACCCTCAGATGAAGACAGCGGCAAGACTTGCTCTTGGATGAACCCCTCCCGCCGCACAGGCGCCGTGTCTAAATAGATGGGGTTGGCTTGTGCTTCAAGGAAGTGACATGATTAACAAGACAGAACCGCGATAGCGTGGGCGGGGAGAAGGGCATGCCGCGTGTCAGACGCAGCGCACATTCGTCCCAAGCTCGATTTCACAGATCAGGATGGCGGAACGCAGTCGACCGTGACAGCTGCCGATGCCATTGGAGTGGATTCAAGATAGTGTCCAGTGCCCTGGGATCGGGGCACAGATGATCCCCATGCCTGCAGCACCACCTGCTGTTGTTTCCTAATCCAGTATAAAATGTGGTACTCAGCCACACGTTGAATTGGCGGCAATTTTCGGACCGGTAAACGGCACGCTGGAGGACTCGGAGGTCGTGTGCGGAGTCTTGTAACGGTTGTGGTTGGGAGATATTATTCCGTAAAATTTGACTTTGCTCATGCGTTGACAGGCTGCGATCGGGTTGTTGATACAAACGCGTCGCTCCTAAAAGTTGATCAAACTAGGTCAATGATCGACGACGGGGAAGCTGTCGCCCACCGCATGGCGATCCACGCACCCAGCGGCCGGCAGAGGCGCCTGAGTGGCGTCGTGGCTAGCTGAGAATTTGCAGGGGTACCGCTTCTGGTGATCGAGTGGGTGAAGTGGGAGCCTGGAGAAGTTCCAAGCCAAACTTGAACATCACTGTAGGAACGAAGACGAGATGACGTGAGGCAGCATGTCGAAACTGTGAGATGGTGAAACTATCACACCATGAAAAAAAGTACAACTGACGTATCGTATCTTGAGAGATTCTTCCGGCTTTGATGCATCCGCAGTATGGAGATCGTCGAATTGGGATGTTTGCGATTAGGCAGATAGACTCGTGAAACGGTTCAACCAAAGGAGCGTGCTGCAGCACAGGCGCAACAACCATGTCGGGAAGATGTGAGTGAAGGAAGACAGGGAAAAGGCAGGCATTCATACCTTATGCCTGAGATCAACAATCCATCGATACCACTGTTACAATGATAGACCGATGATCAACGATTGAGAGCAATGCTCCGTGCGGTGGTGTATTAGCATACTTGATTAGTAGTCCTTCAGTCGCCGGCACCCTTTGACGTGCTCGACGTGGGATAAGTAATAGCAGGTCCAGCCGAGTTTTGGTATGTCCGTACCGATGACATACCGAGGACCCGCGAACCAGAGAGAGGAGAAGGAGGAGTTGACTCCGTCAAGCCGTCAAACCGAAGAGCCGGGCGGCATGGACGCCGTGTGTTCCTTAGCTCTCCGGGCCGAGTGCAGCGGCTAGCAGGGAAGGCAACAAGTGAGAGCGAATACCCGACCAACCAGTATTTTACGACTGACTAGCCTTGTCGTGTCAATACTGCACTATTGGCTTCGAATCCTTGCCGGTGATATGAGCTAGCCGTGACTTGTATAACATGGCACGAGTGAAAGCCATACAAGGCCTGCGAAGACACCACAGAGTGTCGCCGAATCAAGGGTTGGGCCTCGGTGTCCTTGCCAAGATGAGTGCAATGGCCTAAAGGAGGAAGCATTGCTTTGCGAGACCCTGTTCTCCTGGGAACGGTCGCTGACGAAGCCAATGTGTGAGCTGATATGAGTAACGATGGAGTATGGTTTCAAGGCAGGGACCAAGGATAAGGATGCCAGCACACCAAGCACCGAAGGACCAACGTCGTGATGAAACGAAGTTCGAGGTTGGATGAGAAAACACGTCTCGCTCGAGTTGACGTCTGAGTGAACCCGACGACGCCAAAGGTTCCGAGACTACATGTAGGCATTGTTGTTGACACGCCCTCGACCAGGCAACCTCGATGACCAAAAGGGTCGAGCCTTGCGTGAACGCAGAATGAAGATGACCACCAAAACCAAGGACCCGGTCTAAAGAGCTCACAGCCTCACAGAGGACAAGTGCGTTGCGTTATAGTCGACCAATATATGCACACTGTATATACATGTACAAGAGCGGAGCATCTAGATCTACATCATCACCGCAGCCATCCAATCCAAGGCGCGGTATGCCCACACATCAATGTGCCCGCAACAATGCTACAGCCGTAGCTCCTACCCAGAAGCGCTCCTCAAATGCACAGAAAGAACAGACCACTCAATTCAACAACTCCATCTCCATCTCCTCATCCTTCTCCCTCTCCTCCTTCGGCGGCTTCGCCAACTCCTTCCGCCACAACCGATTCACCTCCGCTTCCTCGACATCGGGAAACACAAGGTCAAACACATCTTTATACCAATCCACCGGCTTGCCTTCAATACCCTGCTTGATATTCTGCGCGCACATCACAAGTCAGCGCACATCCCACCACCAGGACACGATCACGCTGGCTCTGCAGCCGCAAAGGATGGATTATGAGCACTCACCTCAGGCAACTCACTCCAATCCCCCCAATTGTCCCTCGGGAAAATCACCATCTTCGCCCCCGCCCGCCTCGCCGCGACCGTCTTCTCCCTCAACCCCCCGATCCTTAACACCTTCCCCGTCACCGTCAACTCCCCCGTCATCGCAATCGTAGGATCCAACTTCTTGTCCAGCGCCAGACTCATCAGACTCGTCGCCATAGTTATCCCCGCCGAAGGCCCATCCTTTTGGACCGCGCCTTCAGGGCAATGCAGATGGATCCGCGCTTTTTCGAAGAATTTATTGCCAGGGAAATGCGTCGCCATTAAACCTTTGGCGAAGGAGTAGGCGATCAAGGTGCTCTCTTTCATCACAGCTTTGAGGTTGCCGGTGCGTTCGAGGCCCGGGCGGGAGGAGTAGGTGAGGGCGTTTTCGAGGATGGATTCGACGTAGAGTGCTGCGCCGCCCATTTGGGTCCAGGCGAGGCCCATGGCTACACCTGGGGGCGTGGCGTCGTAGAGGCGGTCGGAGGTGAAGACTGGAGGGCCGACGTAGTCTTTGAGGTTGTCCTTGTTGATGTTCACGTGGACGGTGTCGGGGACGGAGAGACCTACACGGGGTTGTTCGGTAGTCTCTTTCTCGATTTGGGATTGCTCTGGGGTGATCTGAGGCTCGGTGGTGTCGTTCTCGGAGGCTTTCTGGGCTTCTTTCCCTTCTTCTGTTAACGCTTTGGCTTCAGCCATGGGACCGTCTTCTTCGCCGAGGTCTTGGATGATTTTGAGCGCGGACTTGCGGTAGACTTTCTCGATCTGCTTCTTCAGGTTGCGCACGCCGGATTCGCGGCAGTATTTGTTGATCAGCTCCATTATCGCGCTCTCGTCGAGATTGACGTCCACATCCTTTAGACCGCTCATCTCCTTTGCTTGAGGCGCGAGGTACTTGTCCGCGATCGCCATTTTCTCGTCGCTGACGTAGCCGCTTAGCTCGATCATCTCCATACGATCGAGTAGAGGTCGAGGAATGGTGTCGGTCATGTTCGCGGTGCAAACGAACAGTACTTTGCTCAGATCGACAGGCACATCCATGTAATGGTCGAGGAAGCTAGAGTTCTGCTCCGGGTCCAGCAACTCAAGCAACGCACTCGATGGATCGCCCTGATGTCCTCGCCCGATCTTGTCGACTTCATCGATCAACACCAGCGGATTCTCGGTTTGGCACTTCTTCAACGCCTGGATGATCCGGCCAGGCAGCGCACCAACATACGTCCGCCTATGCCCTTTGATCTCAGCCACATCCGTCAACCCACCCACGCTGAAGCGGTAGTACTGCCTGTTCAACGCCCTAGCAATACTCTTTCCAATACTCGTCTTACCCACACCGGGCGGCCCAACCATACACAAAATCTTCCCCTCCACTGTCCCGCGCAGCTTACCAACAGCAATGAACTCCAGAATCCGGTCCTTGACATCCTTCAACCCATAATGGTCCTCATCAAGCACCGTCCTCGCATTCTTGATCCCAAAGTTCTCCGCGCTCCGCTGCCCCCACGGGATCTGCGTCAACCAGTCCAGATAATTCCTCGTAACATTGAACTCGCTGGCCGCCGGCTCCAGATGTGCAAGCTTGTTGATCTCCTCGTCGAACACCTTCTTCACCTGCTCCGGCATGGCAAGCTTATTGGCTTTCTCCTTGAACCGCTCGACCAACTTGTCTTTCCCGTCGCTCTCGAGGCCGAGTTCGCGGCGGATACCCTTCATCTGCTCCATCAACCAGTACTCGCGCTGGCGCTTCTGGATCTTGCTCTCGACGTCTTTGCTGATTTTCGAGCTGAGCTGGGCGTTCATGTGCTCTTTCTTGATCACTTCTAGCGCTTTGCTGAGTCTTTGCTCGATGTTCAGGCTTGCAAGTACGCCTTGAGCCTCTTCCATCTCGCCTCCACTGACTGCCGCAGCGAAGTCGGCGAGTTTCGCTGGCTCGTCAGCGATGTTCGCGGCGGATTGCGACATGGCGAAGGCGCTGACGTGGTCGCGGAAGAGGTGGTTGACTGCGCCGATCTCTTTGCAGGTATTGACGATCTCCGAGATGAGGGCGCGGATGGTGGGTGCTTTCTTATCGAAGGGCTCGTCGGCGAGGTTCTCGACTTTCACGAGTGAGACTGGCCAGGTTCGGAGGAAGGCTGTTGGGTCATATTTAGGCTCAGACTTGGGCTCGGGGTCGATGGCTTTCTCGTTGGCGTCTTGGGTGGAGGGTGCTACCTCTTTCTGCGGCTCCTTCTGCTCCTCAAACGAAGCCACAACATCGCCCTTCTTAGTCTCCGCCTTGGTCTCGGGCTCCTTCTCTGGCTCCGCTGCGGCTGGTACTGCTTCAATCGTCGCTTGAGCTGCTTGAGCTTCTGGAGCCGCTGGTGGTCCTCGGTGCGGAGGTATCAACTCGCTCAGCCTGATCCTGCGATGTGGGTATAGGACTGCTTGCAACGCTCGATCCCCATCATGTCCCGCTGGGAACGCTCCTGTAATCTGACAAAACGTCCCGACATCGTAAACCTCGCTCGGGTCGTTGATGACATCCTGACTGCTCTCCTGGTCCTTCAACAAGAACGCACCAACGTAGCTCTGCCCTCGCTTCAGTAGCTCTTGCACAGCTGCAATCACATTCGGATCTCGTATGGTAATAGCCTTGTAGAACCCAGGAAACAGTGGCCGTTGCGCGATAGGTATCGCCATGACTTGCGGGTAGACATCAGGTACCTGAATCTTCGCAAGCCCTCGCTCCTGGCCCTTACGCCTCTTCCCACCGCCATCGCCTCCACCAGATCCAGACTCGCCACCAGCGCCCGCGCCCTTGCCATCGATCAAGCTCGGAATGGGTGTAGGCTCCGATCGACTCTTCGCCTCGGCGCTGTCAACCTCTTCCCGTGGCTTATCCGTCACATCTTCCTTGACCTCCTCCTTGACCTCCGCGCCATCCTCTCCGGGGACAGGCGGCTTTTCTTTCCTCCTAGCAGGCGATGTAGAGAAGTCTCGTGACAGTGGCAAAGTAGCCTGTAGAGGTCGGTATGCGGGTCGAAAGGATGTTTGGAGTGGTGCAGGTCGTTGCGCTGCTCGAAGCTGTGCTTGACATGTTCTACATGCGTGTGGAGTGGTGGTGTATGATCGGCGCGATGACTGTTGGAGAGCTGTTCGCCAGGGTAGTTGCGCTCCGAGTACCATGCTCGCGGGAGGTGGGATTGAGGATTGAAGTATGCGGAACACCACCGAAGAGACAGGCGACGAGAACACGAGATGAAGATTGAAACAAAAAGGTGTAGAGGAAACGTGAAGGCGAATGGGAGTTAGGATGGTTGATTACCCAATCCGTCAATGACTTTTGAGACGATAATTGATACGTCAGCGAGTATCTAGCTTCGGAGTATGGCGACTTCAACCTTTTGGGCTACCGTATAATCGACCACCCCACTCAATACCGACCAAACCTCGAGATCAGTAAATACAGCTACCTTACCATTGGAAGTACTACGTGTGACAGCATGCGATAGAGTCGATGCCAAGGCGTTCGTATCCATGCAGCGATGTGCTCTCCGCCTCCGCCACTCACTCTCGTCCGCTTTGCCATACAACACAACAACTAACTCCCGGCTCCTTACAACAATGACAACCCAACAATCCAAGTCCGACCTCCGCAAACGAATCAAAACCAAACTTAAAACCCTCACCGAAGACGAGATCAAAACCCAATCAGAAAAGGCCCAGTCCCTCATCATCTCCCTCCCCCAATACCAGTCCGCCCAACGCCTCTCAATCTACCTCTCCATGCCCTCTTCGGAAATCCAAACCTCTTCTCTCGTCTCCCACGCCCTACAAAACAACAAAAAGGTTTTCGTGCCCTATATCCACCACCCCCCTACGTCTCCGCGGAAAGTTATCGATCTGCTCCGCCTCTCCTCCCTCGCGGACTACTCATCTCTCTCCCGGGACAGCTGGGGGATCCCGACGCTGGCCAAGGAGGGTGTGGAGGGGAGAGAGAATGCTATGGGTGGGTTTGGGCTGGGGACGGGGGAAATGCTTGAGGTGAAGGAGGAAGGGGAGCACGAGGACGTGGGGAGGAAGGGGGAGGACGGGACGTTGGATGTGGTGGTGATGCCCGGGGTGGCGTTTGATGAGGGGATGAATCGGCTGGGACATGGTGGGGGGTTTTATGATGGGTTTTTGAGTCGGTATTGTAGTGATGGGACTGGGAAGCCTTTTTTGGGTGAGTAGTTCTTGATTCGTGATCTTTTGGCGGTCTACCTGAATAGTGGTGGCTGGTGACTGTGGACGACGCTGATGCTGTCTTCTGCAGTTGGCTTGTGCCTAGCTGAGCAGATGCTGCCTCCTGGACAGGAGATCCCGACCATGTACGATGACTGGATTGTCGATGCTGTTGCGGTCGGCGATGGGCGGTTGTTGACTTTGGAGGATTGAGTGTGAGCACAAGTGATTTGTAGTTGTTCGTCATTTTGGTGTCTACTTACGCCGATATGAGCATCGTAGCACAGCTGCATGACCATCCGTTCGCTCTGAGTGTATTGGAGCGCAGTGGTATGCGATGGTCTCAGTCTTAACATTCTCCCACGGATCGTAGCACCACATGTGCCCGGCGGCCATAGTCTGCTTCCTTTGCCATCTGCGGCCTTATCCTGATTGCGCATGCCGCACGCTTGTCCGCCTGAAGATGCAGCACGGCCACATACTCTGACCATTCGTCGTCAAGCCGTTGCCCAGTTCACCCTCAAATCAACTCCTGAATCAAACAAACATTATCCCCCTTCAGCAATATCTGCCCTATTATCACACCACACATTAGCACATACTCCCAGTACCTCTGTCCTCACCACCACTTCCACCGCCACTTACCCAGTTCTCTCCTCGGATCCTCGGGCTCGGGGTCCGCCTTCGTCGGCTGCTTGACCTCGACCGCCTCGTCAATCACCAGATTCATGAACTCGTCGAAGCCCCGGATCTTGCCCTCGATGCGCGTGCCGAGCTGCTCGTAGAGCCAGACTTGCACGGTGGCGTGGGTTTGCAGCAGCTTGAAGATGAAGTTGATTGGGGGCAGGAGGACTTTGCGACCGCCGCCGCCGCCGGGGCCGCGGGAGGCCATTGCTGGTGGATGGAGGTGGTGTGGGAGGAGGTTGGCACTAGGTCTGTGTGGTGGGAGAGAGGGCGGTCTTCTCTGCGCTCTTCCTGTTGGCTGGCGAAGCTGGCTGCCTATTGTTGATGGCGTGGAAGAAGAGGTGACAGCTTCAAGGAATTTCGCTTTGGGTTTAAGCTCAGAAAGTCTAATTCTGCCAAGACGCTTTGGTGGGATGGTATACAAGCGCGAAACAATCTTGTGCATGCGACCTGCTGTCACATCCCCCACTCACAAACTTCCGGTCTTGCTGCTTGTCGACTTCACACACTTCTTGGCGATATCAGAGCATGCTGCCAGACTAGCCTTCATCTCCATCACTCCTTGATCCAAGCACGCAGCCATCACTGCCCCCACCAAACATGGCGGCCGCAGCGACCATGAACGGCCAACAGGCGTTTGCACCGGTGCTGAGTGCTTTGGCGACGATGTCAAGAAGCAACGTGGGAGACAACCAGAAGGGCCAGGCACATTCATTCCTCGAGCAGTTTCAGAAGTCGTCCGAGGCATGGACATCCACATTTGCCATGCTCCAGTCGTCCGACGCAACCGACGAAGCCAAGTTGTTCGCTGCGACGACGTTGAAAGGGAAGGTAGGGTAAGATGCCGTATACACTGAAACACAGCTGACGACTGACATCTTGTGTGATGCTAGATAATCTTCGACTTCCACCAATTACCACGAGATTCACTCCCACAACTAAGAGACACACTTCTCCAACTCCTCGCCTCCTACGCCAAAGGACCGAAGCCCATACGGACACAACTATGCGTTTGCCTGGCAAATCTGGCAATCCAGATGCTGGAGTGGAAGGATGTCCTCAGCACAGTTGTCTCGACTCTCGGCAGCGATCAAACGAGCATAGCGTGCGTATTAGAATTTCTTCATGTCTTACCGGAGGAGGTGACGGAGGGGCGGAAGATTAATCTTACAGAGGACGAGCTCTCGACACGGACGGCAGAATTGCTGGAGCAGAACGCGGCCCAAGTGCTGCAGCTACTCACACAGTATGCGCAGTCCTCCCCTGCGGCCTCCAAGGACCCTCTGCTTATGGAGTGCATCACATCTTGGCTGAGAGAGATTCCACTCGGCGATGTCGTAAACTCGCCGCTTATGGAGGTGATCATGAGCGCGGTGCAATCTGAGCAATCTTTTGATGCGGCAGTGGAGACGCTGTGTGCCGTGTTCAGGGAGACAAGAGAGGTGGATGCAAACATGGACATGATCAAGGCCGTCTTCCCACGGTTAGCGACTCTACAACCTCGGATACAGGCGGCTGCGCAAGAGGAGGACTGGGACACGTTCAAAGGCATCACGAGGATATTCGCAGAGGCAGGCGAAGCGTGGGTGATCCTGATCGTGCGGGAGCCGGACCAATACCAACCGCTAGTGGAGTGCATACTGGAGTGCTGTGCGCGCGACAACGAGCTGGATGCGCTATCGCAGACATTCAATTTTTGGTACGAGCTGAAGCAGTATATCACGCTGGACAGGTATATGGAAGCGCGGGTGCAGTACGTGGATATATACTCGAAGCTCGTCGATGTCATGCTCGTCCACCTCGAATTCCCGGAAAGCGACAAGGCAGACATCTTCGACGGCGATCGAGAGGCGGAGGAGAAATTTAGGGAATTCCGACACCAGATGGGCGATGTGCTCAAGGACTGCTGCGAGGTTATCGGCGTGACAGACTGCTTGCAGAAGAGTTATACACAGATCGAGAGCTGGGTAAATACTTACGGAGCGCAGGCAGGCACAAATTCGATTCCGAAGTGGCAAAAGCTGGAGGCGGCACTGTTCAGTATGCGTGCGATGGGTCGGATGGTCGAGCCAGACGAGAACATCATGCTGCCGCGACTGATACCATTGATCGTACAGATCCCGGACCAGGACAAGGTCCGCTTCCAGGCTGTTATGGTCCTCGGACGCTACACACGCTGGACGTCGAAGCATCCGGATACTCTGCAAGATCAGCTCAACTTCATCATGGCATGCTTCTCTCACAAGGATAGCGAAGTGGTGCGCGCGGCGGCACTAAGCTTCAAGTTCTTCTGCGCCGACTGCGCTGACCTCCTGAAGGACTTTATGCCACAGCTCCAGCAGTTCTGCGAATCAAACCTCGATGCGCTGCCGTCGAGTAGCCAGGAAGAGGTGACCGAAGGTGTCGCTGCAGTCCTCGACAAGCAGTCGCTTGATACATTACAGTCATCCTTCAAGATGTGCTGCGATCCCATCATGAAGCGGCTGATGGCGATGGCGGAGACGGCGACCGAAAAGGATCAAAGGCTCGCCATTGCCGACAAACTCAACCTCGTCACCATCATGATCTCGACTGTCATACCCAACGTCATGCCCGGACAGCGTCACCCCGTCGTGCAATACCTCTCCGAAACCATGCCAATCCTCTCGACAATCTGCGAGCGCTTCATCGATTTCGTCCCAATCGTCGAGCGTATCTGCAGGTGCTGGCGCTACATGGTCCTCTCCTACCGCTTCCACACCGCGCCCCTCCTCCCCCAACTCGCCGACAAACTCGCCACCGGCTTCGAAGCAAGCAGACAAGGCTGCTTTCTCTGGGCCACCGACAGCATCGTCCGCGAATTCTCCGACATCTCCGAGATCGTGACTCCACAAACCGTCGACGCCATCTTCAGCTTCTACTCCCAACAAGTCACCACCTTCCTCCGCACCCTCAACGACCTCCCCCCGGAACAACTCCCCGACGTCATCGAAGACTTTTTCCGCCTCTCCACAGACGTCCTGCTTTACCACACCGACAAGCTGCTCCTCTCCCCACTCATGGCCACCATCCTCAAAGCCGCCTCTACCTCTCTCACCCTCCTCAAAGAAGAACCCTTGATAGCAACCCTCCATTTCCTCCGCGACTTCCTGGCCTATGGCGGCGAACACGCCCCAGCCTCCCACTTCGACCCCGACGGCCAATACCGCAACAACACCAACCCCGCCGCGCTCCAATCCGCCGTCCTCGCCCTCAACCTCACCGAAGGCGAACAGCTGGTGCAACGCTGTATGACGGGTATGATGTACACGTTCCCGCCCGACTGCATCCCGGACGCTTCAGGCGTGCTCTTAGCGCTGTTCCAGCTCTTACCGCGCGAGACTGCCGGCTGGGTAGGGACGACGGTAGGGATGCTTCCGCAGGGGTCTATTGCTCCGCAAGAGCAGGAGCGGCTGTTGCGGAATGTGCAGCAGAGGATCGAGGGGGGCGAGATCAGGAAGGTGAGGAGTCTGTTGCAGGATTTCACGAATGGGTATCGGAGGAGGAATGTCGCCCCACGGGAGGGGTTGGGGCGGTTGGAGGCGGTGAGGTTTCGGTTTGCTGGCTAGGTGCCTGAAGTCGGAGGTTCTGGCTAGGTGTCAGAAGTGCATGAGGAGGAGGAGGTGGAATGGGTTGGGATAGGGTGCAGGCGGCGGGAGTACGGGGGCAGGGATTCTGTGGTTGAGAGGGATGGGATGCCGATGCGTGATGGATCGAAGGTGAGCGGTAGGAGTGTGGGTTGTAGCGTATAGGAGTCATTTTGGTAGATGGTACTATGTACTCAGCATTACGAAGAACGGAGCGTAGAACGCAGTGCAAAAGCGCTGCACGCTGCGCAAGGTCAATGCGTGGCGATGTGATATGGAATATAGTATCGATCTAGCAGGCTCGAGTGTTCTGCAGCCAACGATCAGACTCGGCCTGATCGGAGTGAGAACGTACTAGCAGCCTCTCACGTGCCTTCCCGTTGCGTAGGTCGCCATAACAAGTCGTAGCCCCTCAACAACGACTTCGATCGCATCCAGATACATAATATCATCTAGCATGCATCTGCAGTGGTTCCAAAGAGGCCTGAGGGCTAAGACCGGACTTCGGGAAGGGCAGCGCACGACGGACATCAGAATGTTGGCGAAAACGGTCGATGTGCCGTCCGGTTTGTGTGAGGATTTTGTTACTTGGTAAAGCTCGACGAAGGGGCTCCTCGGCCGCTGATCGTGGTATGGAAGAGCGATGTGGTTGTCGTTGTGGTTCGTATCTCATGGTCAGTGAGTTTGGGGTAACTCTGAAACTGTATCCACATAAGGTATCCTTTCTTTGAGGGAAGCTGCAGGTCGATACTCTCGCTCTCGATACCAAGGGCTTTGTCTGCGCTCTCCCGCTGCAGCTAGCCGCCGCTGCAGCAGGAGAGTGCATGAGTTCGGGCGGTACTACCTAGAGGGATACTTGTAGCTGACGCCTCGCCTACGCGATGGATTCCTTCAGCGTTTGCGTCTGATATGATGGATCTAACAGCACCCGAAACGGTCGAGATGAGTACGCTTTCGAAAGTACCACTCCTGGGTCATGTCGCGTTACTGATCTTGCAACGCAGCAGTCCTTCCTACGCAGCCCACGTCACCGAGCATGGACGAGACATGCCACTTTCTCCGCTTACCTGCCGAAATACGCAATCACATCTATAGTGAGGTCGATGACGTGCGGCCAGACCTGCCATTCTTTCTAGAACTGTCCGGAACGACATTCGCTCTCGACGACGACTTTGATCGCGTCCGGATACCGCAAACTCGACTACTCGCAGTCTGCAAGCAAATTAGAGACGAGGTCCTTCCGATCTTCTACGGTTCCGCACTTTGGACCATCGACAATTGCGGTGGTGAGGTTGAGGAGTCGATTGTTGGTCCCGGTGCGGCGACAGAACTGCTTTGGTGTATTCGACGTGTGGTGGGCGAGTTTCAGGTCGTCGACTTGAACGATCATCGTCCTGAGAATGTCCAGGGGCAGGCGAAGGCTACGGGCGGGCTGACTTTGACGTATCCGGATTCCTGTTGCTGCCGCAAAAGCCACATACCACACTGCGGGTGCGTCTTCGAGCAAAGGGCGCGAGAGGCGGATGCAGGGACTGTGGGCTCGCCAGACGATCCGCCGGTAGTGCGCTTCTTCAAGTCATGGGCGGCATCGCCATCTGACGATGAGCGTGAGAAGATGTTGAGGAGTCCGTACAAGAAGTGCGAGAAGTGCGGTCAGCCGGAGACTCCAATGTGGTTGAAGCAGGATGAGTGTGGTACTGATACCACATCGCGACGTCGGGTTATGACTTGATGGCTGGTTTGGCTGGCGACCGATGGCATGAACGGCAAGGTGTTTGCTATGCTCGAAACTGCGTAGTGTAAAGCCTACATGATCGTGGCCGTGGAGCGTTGACTGTTCTTGACCTCTCATTAGGCCAGTCCAGAAGTAGGGTTCACCGTACGAATTTCTCCATCCGCATTTCCCCATGTCGTGCTTCAATTGGGTCGCTTCCCCTCCTGTTCGATAGTTACCACGATATGACACTGCCACTCCAACGCTTTTGGAGATCTTGTAAGACGGAATGACCTTGGCGATCACATGCAAGTTTTGTTCTCGTGACTGGACTTGGCACAACGCAACTTCACCTCACTCCCCAGCTTTGGTGTCGACTTCGACTTCAACCTCAAGTTGAAAGCCGCCATCAGATTTGTCGTACTCATCGTCGACCATGGCGAGAAGCCTGAAGAGGTTGAAGAAAAGTACACTTCCAAGCACGAGCCAGAAATTCTGCCAGCATACTGACGTTCTCGCCGCAGGGGTGTACACCCAAGACAAACCCAACGCGCAACATGGTCCCATACAAACATCCCGCCTCATATGCTTGCCTGCGGAGATTCGCAACTGGATTGTCGAATTGGTGGTTGAGAATTGGCCCGCCAGATTACGCTGTGTGGGTTTGCGCGAGAATCATGCCGTTGCTCATAACCCGCCTATCACGACATACTACCCCTTCCCACGGCAACCATCATTCGCATCAACGTGCAAGCAAATGAGACACGAAGTGCTCTCGATCTTCTTCGGCGCCAGGCGATTCGAGCTGGTCTCCCTCGACACACTCGGGGCTTTCGACCAAGTCAAGCTGGAGCGATGGACTAAGATCGCGAGGTCCTCTCTGTGGTATCTTCGCAAGGTCCGGGTGAATATGCATGCATCCTGGGCGTGGGAATACAAAATCGATATAGATGTCGAGCTGACGGACGCTGGCGAGCTGGTGGTCTCGCATTACTCGACATGTGGGGATAAGGGGAGCTATGTTCCTCCCTACGGGTTTTGCACGTGTATCATGGCTCGTCAAGCGCGAAAGGTCGATAAAGGCTATCTCGGATCACCAGAGGATGCGCCAATCATCAGGCTTCTCAAGACTTGGCTTGAATGGCGGCCAGCTACGGAGCAAGAGAGCATCGAACGCAACATTCAGTCGCGGCCATTTTTCTTCTTTTTCGGCGGCAACTCAGCCTCTCGCGGATATGTGGATGGAATAATGCCGTACACTTTCCAGTTGGTCGGTGGCCATGCCAATACGGTGAAAATCGAGCGGTTGCGATCACTGGAATGATACCAGCATTTAGCACTCAGGGACAGAGCTTGCTTTACTCGTCAACCTGAGCGTGATCTGCGGCATTGCTCCCAGCTGAAGATCGCCGAACAGGGTGGTTTGGTCGCTTACTGTAACAATCACATATCGAATGTCCTTCGCATCTCATTCGACTGCTCATCGCTTCTATTCTTGACATCTGCCAGCTCCCACAGCATTTCCGGCTACGATGTGTAGTGCTGGCAATGCTCCCAATGCCGTTCCCATGATAGCTGCGCTCAATCTTCACCCACCAGCCACCTCAACCTCCTTCCCCATATCTTTGTTCTCCCTCATCTCCTCCGTACTCATCAATCCACCGGGCAGCAAGTACAGGACATCCTCCCTCTTCCTACGCTGCTCCGGCTCAAACTGGCTCTTATCCAGCCAATACCCGATCTGCAGGTCGCATCTGATGCACCGCGCTGCATACCTCTTCTCAAAGCCATCATCAAGCTTGAGCACTATCGGTTCCGCATCGTCGACTGTGGATCCGGAGAGTAGGGCGGCGCCTGGTACTGGAAGGTCTGATGCGCTGAACTTGCATATTGCTGCGTGGTCGGCTTTACGCTTTGGAAAGGATTGGAGAGGGGTACGTGTTGCGACTACCAGCTCTGTGCAGAGGCAATGGTAGGTGTGTACCTCGCTTTCCGCCATGTTGGGCGTGGGAAACGCAGTATCGAACAAGTTCACGAATGTGAAGTCAGGTTTGGTATAGACGTTGCCAAGACCCAATCAAATGGTCTTCAGACGTGAGAGAGTCATTGGTTTACCGTACACATATACCAAGATGCCGAACTGCTTTTTGTGTGCTCATTGGTTCGACAACTAGAATTCGTCATACGGGTATGTTTGCAATCGCTAAGCTGTTCTGAGTATCAAGGCCAACCGCTCTGCCTTACCAACACCTCTTTGCACACCTCATGGTATCGCGATTCCACCAACGCGTGTCTCGTTCACAAGCTTGGCCTCCGCTGCCTCTACTTTATCCCGTGTAGCCATGCTTCCCCTTCAGCTCCCCAACCAACTTCACATACTTCGTCTGCGCCTCCTGTGGCTTCACACCCTCGTCGACGACCTTCTGCCAGGCCTTGCGCTTCGCTTTGCCCTACACGTCACACGACGTATCAGCCTCGTCTTCACCCACTCGGTGTACCAGGGGAAGGAGCAGGGAGCGTAAGGTACCTTCAAGTCAAACATGCCCGGAGCCTCCGACTTCTCGATCGGCGGGTCCTGGGAGCCTTGCTTGAAGAGGGCGTAGAGCTGCGGCGACACGTATTGGTTAGCCAATGTTGCGGCTGGAAGTGTTCTGGTGGGTCTTGGTGGGCTACCTGAAGCAACTCATCATCGCTGGGCTTCGCTTGCAGCTTGCGGCTGTCCTCGATCGCTTTCTTGAACTCGGCGGATTGTGTTGTCGGCATGGTGGCTGATTTTCTCGTGAATTTGGCTGCTGTTTCAATGACTTTCGGAGTCTCGTGTGCGGTCGAGAAAGACAAGTATAGTGGTTTGTTGAACTCGTGGACAGCTTTCGAGGTACATGTAGCCTGCAGGTGGGAAGCACGTAGTGGGGGATGACGTCTGTCGACCCTTACCCATTCATGAGGGTACACATATACCTTACACAAGCAGGCAGGTGATCTGTTCACTTGACCAGACCCCTTCATGTGCATCGCGCAGTGGATTGCAAAGTGGAGTCAACTCCGAATACTACAGTCCTATCCACGCTACCTCGCCACAGGTGTCCAATGCTTCTGCACCGTACCCGCCCCCTTCGTCTTCGCCTGCTGCTCCAGCGCCCTTTGCACAAGCATAAGACTCCTCTTCGACACCCGCACTCTACTCGCGAGCAGAGCTACGCCCGTCAACAACGCCAAAGCACCAGCCTGATGCGCAGCCGCCAAAGGCGTGGGAACCAGATACCACAGCGTGCTGATCCCCAGCACAACCTGCAGACTGACCAAATGCACAACTCCTAGCATACCCTTGCTCGCCTGTTTCGGCAATGTCGCGCGCACTCGTGTGTTGAACCGGGAGTATGCCCAAAGCGCGATGATGGCGGTGAATGTGCTGGTGGCGAGGATGCGGTGGTCTAGTTGCACCAGGACTGGATTCTCGAGCATGTTTCTCCAGACCAGGTCCTTTTGATCCGAGACGTGCGAGTAGAAAGGATCGAGCATTTCTCGCTTCGGGGGCAGGAGACCTTGGCCCATCCAAGGAAAGTCGTTGTAGATCAAGCCCGCATCGAGTCCGGCAACAAGCGCGCCAGACATGGCTGTGACGAATGTAAGGATGCTCAGCGCGGCGATTGTACGTTTGAATGGTCTGAGCTCTGGTCGTTGAAGCTGCTGTAGCAGTTTGCTGCCTTCCGCAGGGTTACTGACCAGACGGTGCTCCCTCAGTATGCCCAGTCCGTTCCACACCATTGCCAGATATGCAATGAATGCTGTTCCAAGATGCGCTGCCAGCCTGTACTGACTGACCCTAGGATGCTGTCCTTTGTCGAATAGATCATCCTTCAGCCCACTCTTCACCATCCACCAACCCAGCCCTCCTTGGAATCCAATTAGTCCGCAAATGCCGAGCAGCTTTCCTGCCATCCCTCTGCTGACCCTCTTCCGCACGATAAAGTACAGCGTTGGAACCAGAAACGTTATCCCAACTACACGTCCCCACAGTCGATGCGTCCACTCCATCCAGTAGATCTGCTTGAAGTCCTCCAACACCATTCGTGAATCTAGCATCCTGAACTCCGGGCTGAGCTTATAGCGCGCGAACTCTTCCTCCCATGCTGCCTCGTCCCGGGGTGGTAGCGATCCTGTTACAGGCCGCCATTCTGTAATGCTCAGCCCAGACTCAGTAAGCCGAGTCAAGCCGCCGAAGACGACAATCCCAAATACACTGGTGGCGGAGGCGAGGAGGAAGTACGCCACGCTCTTGCTCGAGACATCCGGGAAAGAAGAGCGAGAGGCAGACTGTTTTGTGTGTGTGGCCGCGGCTTGTGATATGCGTTGAGATAATGCGCCAAGTGGAGAGCTCGTGGACTGAGTTGTAGGCACTGTTGCGCTGGATTGATGCCGTAGCTGGCGTGGCTGCTTGAAGGCGTCTAGGAACGGTGATCGTTTTGTCGAAGTGAAGCGGATGTTCGTCTTCGCCTGCTGATGGAGGCATCGGCGGCAGACGAAGGCATCTTGGGAGAAGAGGCGGCTGGCTTTGAGTGCGAGTCGAGTCCGCAATGGCGAGATGGCGAGGGGCGACGCCATTGCTGGTTGTTGTGAGACGTAGAAGAGAAGATATGGGACTGAATGCTGAGGTAAATGTCCCTGTCATCGACCGGTTCGACGATCAACCAACGGCGTCTAAGCAATATATGGTTAGCGCCGTTCAAATTTAGTCGCCGAGCTCGCAACGTCACTTCCAGCTCGTGCAACATGTCCAAGTATACAAACTTCAGGACAAACGGAGACGCGGCTGTGTCGGTCATACATCTGGTCATGTCGATGAGATCAGGATTGCCTGCGAAGAGAGCGTCGTGAAACATCCTTGCAACTTTGGTAGTCTGGACTTGCCTGCGAGGACCCTGTAGCCACACCTCGACCTCCCCCACCATACGGACGCATATAGACCAGCTGATACCTGCTCGCGTGTCCTCCTATCTCTGCCCACTCATGAAGACGTCCCTTTGATCTTTAGTCCTGGCAGACATGGACGATGAGAGCAACTCCGAAACACCCTCGTCTTCGTCGACTTGGGGCTTCTACGATGCACGAACCGGAGCTTCACCGCAATCATCTGGATTACGGCCTCGCCCGAGGCCAAGCAGGACAACCAGTCTGCCACGAGCACTCTACTCGGCCGGAACTACGTCCATCTTTGGGGGCTCGGAGGCAACGAATACGCCCTCGATCCACCGCGATGAACCTGCAGTTAGACCACCTGCACTTGCTATTAGCCCACCCAGCCAGGAAAATATTCATCTCTCGCAACCAGCTCTATCAACACTCCCAAACCCTATGAAACGGACGGAGAGCTGGTATCATGATGACGATGCGCACCACCCTGGCAGCAGCAGCCGACATCTTCCTCAAGTAGAAAAGGATGCAGACGATCCAAACTCGCCGCCAGCATCGTCTCGAGCCGGCATTCCGAGGGATGGATCTACAACTCTTACGACTCTGAGCCGCCTCTTCGCCGTCCAAGCGGCCACCTCACCTAGTACTTCACGCAACCCATCCTACAACCACCAGTCCAGGCCAGTCTCCAGCTACACCCGTAGTCTCCAGTCTTCAGAGATCGCGAATCTCCCTTCCCACCTTTACAGCCGTGGACTACTCGAGGGTCGTCACTCCGATATCACCGTCCACGCATTTGGACAGGCGTACAAGCTGCATCGCATCATCCTTGACCGAGCACCTTTCTTCCGCAGCGCGTTGAGCGAACCCTGGCTAGAATCATCCGCCCGGGACACGACTATACGCCCTGAGGATGTTGATGGCTCAATCACACAAGCATCCTTCGAACTTGCACTCAAACGACTGTATGGCTGTAGCGAGCCGGCTGAGGAGAGCCGCGATGCTGTCGGTCTGTTCGCTACGGGGTGCTGGCTGGAGATGCAAGACCTCATCGAGTCTTCCGTCGAAAGCATGCTCCGCCAGATGGCTCCGGTTACGCTCGCTCCGCTTATCAGGCTGGTGACCAACAACTACTACGGCCGCGCAGGCGACAAGGTCCTGGCCTCTGCGAAAGCAATGCTGTGCAGAGATGGCTGGGGCATGCCACTACGATACTGGGATGGCATACCGGGTGACATCATTCGCGAAATCGTAGGCGGAGACGGCTTCTTCATCGATGGAGAGTGGGATCGTTGGGCACTCGCCAAGCACATCCTGGACCGGCGTCTGAAGATTAAAGCTCTTGAGGCCGGTCTGGTCGAGCCGGGTACGACGAGGAAGGTCTTGAGGGCGCCAGATTCTGCCAGCTTGATGGCTGTCCGCTTCGATGGTGTCTACCGCCGCAACGGCATGGGAAGCGGGAGAGGGGTGCCAGACAACCTGCATCGCTGGATCAGCCTATACACGCATCCTGACATCGAGCCTATATTGGTGTTGCTCGATGAAGGCATCCATTACGTGCATCTGGACTTTGAGCAATTGCAGTATATCAAAGACACCAAAGATGTGCTTGGACTGCCGGTCTTGCCACAGAAAGTGATAGGCGATGCTCTTTGGCAGCAAATGGAACTGCGGCAGAAGGTTCTCAACGCTCGAGACGGCGAAATGGAACTCGGTATATCAGTCAGCTGCCCAGACGATTCCACCGCCGAAGCTACGCGTGACACGACCATGAACATTACTACGCCACTTCCGCCCACGCCGCCTGCTCAGATTATGGACCCCTTCTCCAAAGGTAAACAGCCTGCAGCCTCGTCCGCTACCTCGATTCAACCTGAATTGACTTCGAAGTCTTCCGGTGACGAGGACATCGCTAGCGACTCTTGGGACGCCAACGGGAAGCCGCGCAAGTTCTGGATCCCGACTTCGGACTGCAACATCGTCATGGGCGGCAATGCAGATCCTGTGATCGCCACTAGCAACAATACCACACTGCAGCGACACGCGAGTCGCTTGTCTGCAACTCTAGGGCCGGAAGATGTACAATGGATGGCTGATTTCGGAGCTTCGACTGCCCAGCCTAGGCACGCACCAACGATGACAGGCACAGAAGCTGGTATCGGATCAGGCGCAGGTGAGCATGGTGTTGGGCAAGGTACTGCGGGCGCGGCAGATGTACGGTATACGCACTTCCCACCGTTCCGTTTCGCTGCCTCGTTCCCAAACCCAAGACTACTGAAAGAGAAGAAGAGAGTATACTCTCGCACGGTCTTCTACGCTGGAAGCCTATGGAACATTTACATCCAGAAAGTTGCTTCCACCCGGTCGAAGCAGTTGGGCGTCTATCTACATCGAGCAAAGGAGCGAGATGCCGAGGAGGTCATACACAACACGGCCGGACTCGCCCAAGGAAGTGTGGATGAGAGGATCGGCATGTTGGAACGAGAGATGATTCTGAGGTCCGAAAGACGAGACAGAAGGGATGAACGGCGAAGGACGACTGTTGGTAGCGATGGCGCAGACACAGATGGCGCTGATAGCCTTGGTAGTGCCGGCGAACACGACACTGTGCTGATCGGCGCCTCAGACGGACGGCCCAGCCTAATGCGTGACCTGCTCAACCGAACACGACCTAGCACCGCGACTCAGCGCCCACGTCGCTCCTCCACGCACGCTCCTATCTCCACCACCAATACCGACACGATCTTCACTCCGGCCACCGACCCATCGGCAACCGATACCGAGGACAGCGACAACGAAAGCCCGATCGGCCCATCGTTATCAGCGCCATTCTCACACCCTCACCAGCAGACGAAACGTCCACACATTCCCACTTTACCCCCTTACGTCGATGCCAGACCAACCATCAAAACGTACTTCAAGATCTACTCGCCCAGCAGAGGCGGCAGAATGCTGAGCGTGTACGAGAGTGCTCCAGACCGGTTCAACTTCAGCCAGAGCTGGGGCTGGAAGAGCAGTACGCTTATGCTTGATGACGGGTTGGACGGGGAAGATATGGATGTTGGTGGGGAGGGAGCAGGACTTGATGGAGACGGGAAGAATGGTAAGGCTAAGGATGGGCGGTTGAGGTTTATGGTTGTTATTGGGAATATTTGAGGATGGGATTCATCGTTCTGAGCGTGTGTTTGAGTATTGTGCGAACTAATGACAACTGGGTAAACATCGAGAGAAACCGGCTGGCTATAGTCACGGCCCACCTGCTGCAACACTTTAGTTCAACTCGAGTAGATGAGGTCGCGGTCGAGCTGCTGGTTAGGCACTGGAGCTGGCTCAAGCACCAGCGCGAGATCTTTGAGATGCTACACATTCGAAGATATCTTATGCGGAGTAATCTCGCCATTTTTCCTCTCGTAGTACTTCGCATCAATGTGCACCTGGTCCGCCACCTCAAGCTCAGTACCCGCCTACCCATAACTTCTCGTTCTTGCGCAACTGCCGAGCCGCCCAGGACACGAAATTCTCGATGAGGCGGCGGTAGGGGTTGGTTCCTGGCACCGCACGGAAAGCACGAAGGCTCCTCGCTGGGTATTCACCCGATCAGGAAGGTGGTCTTACCAGCTCGATCGAAGTTCACCTCCCCCCATTCGTCCTCCTCCGAAACTCTCTCCTCTCCCTGGAGGATGAGTAATGCTCTACCGACTTCATCGTACAACAGGTGGCTAGATGGCCCCAATGAAACTTCGGAGCTCAGCTAAACAAAGGCTGGGATGGGCGTGATGCAAATGCGCCTAGAACCTCTATGTCAGCAGTATGCGCATTTGCAATAATGCTTGTCCTCATCTGATTCCATCCATCTCAAGCTGAGACCGCACCGCCTTTTACTTATAGCCAACCGTACAGATACATAAAGGTCTACAGCGAACAAGGCCTCCGAGAAACTTCATCTCAAACTCACTGACGACTTCAAGCCAACAAGCAACAATGGCCAATATTTTCCTGCAAGACCTGCCGTTGCATCAAGGCGAGGAGGACATGATGAAGGTCATGCATGCCCCTAACATGGGCAACCCAACAGTTCCAGCACTTTCTCCTCAGCTGGCAAACCATATGCAGATAGCACCGCTTATAGCCATAGGAACACTCGACAAGGAACGGCGGCCGTGGACTACACTCTGGGGCAACGGCGACAAAGGCTTCGCACGACCAGTCGGACAAGACATCATCGGCATTCGGACGCCAGTAACTGGTCAACATGATCCAGTGATCGAAGAACTATTTGGCAAGGAAGCCAAAGGTGACATCATCCGCGAGGAAGGAAAGGGCCGCATGGTAAGCGGCTTGACGATTGATCTAGAGACCAGGAAGCGCACGAAGATGTACGGACGAATGGTTGCAGGTGCTCTCAGCATTAGAGAGGACGAAGCTACCGATCATGAGGAGCATGTCGCGGAAGTCCAGCTGGTGCTGAAGATTGAGCAGAGTCTCGGTAACTGTCCGAAGTACCTCAATAAGAAGCACATGGTCGCTGCTCTTGCCAAACCACAGCTTGTTTCAGACTCCATGAAGCTGCCGCAACAAGCGCTGGACATTATTGAGAAAGCCGACCTCTTCTTCATCTCGAGCTCACAGCATGATCAGGACATGGACACAAATCACCGCGGCGGTCCCCAAGGATTTATGAGGGTAGTGTCGAACGACGAATCTGGTGCCGTGGTTGTATATCCTGAGTACTCAGGCAATCGACTCTACCAAACTTTGGGAAATCTGTATTTGAATCCATTAGCCGGCATTTGTGTTCCCGACTTCGAGACTGGCGACATGCTCTACTTCACCGGAACCACAGAGATCCTGGTTGGCAAAGACGCGGCTGCACTCCTACCTCGTTCGAATCTCGCGGTGAAGCTCAAGATCACAGCGGCTCGGTTCGTTGCCAATGCTCTACCGTTCAGAGGCGTCGAAGGAGAACGCTCGCCGTATAATCCCAATGTCCGCTATCTACCATCGGAGAAAGCTCCCACCTCATCGCAAGATGCTGAGCTCCAACAAGCGACCCTCCTTAGCCAGACGAAACTAGCTCCCTCAATCTCGAGATTCAGGTTTGCATTGCAGAACGCAGCGTCATATAAACCAGGACAATACGTGACGCTCGACCTATCGGAACAGCTAGACCAAGGTTATTCGCATATGCGCAACGACGACCCTCAAAGCATCAACGACGACTTCGTGCGTACCTTCACTGTCAGTAGCTTGCCCGGCGCTCCACCCGATCCTGTCAGAAGGCTCAAGGACGACGAGTTTGAGATCACTATCCGTAAAGTAGGCGCTGTTACGAATCACTTGTTCCGCCATCTCGGAAAAGAGAGCAGAGAGCGCGGGATGCACGAGCTGGAAGTCGGTGTCAAAGGTTTCGGCGGTGAATTTGAGATCCAGCAGGAGGGTGATGAGAGAATATGTTTTATCGCTGCTGGCGTTGGCGTTACGCCGGTCTTGCCTTCACTCTGGTCGATCGACTATAGTAGGCTGAAGGTGTTGTGGTCGGTACGGAAAGCGGATATAGGACTGGTAAAGGATACGATCGAGCGGCATCATGAACTGCTGCAGAGTCTAAATCTGTTCGTAACAGATGCGGAGGAGGGCGTTACAGAGGTCGAGGAGTTGAAGAGCATGGGCGTAAACGTGCAAGCACGCAGGATGGCCAAGTCGGACTTTGATCTGGATTTCAGCAAATACTACCTCTGCACGCCGGTACCGTTGAGGAAGCAGCTTCAGGAGTGGCTGCCAGGGAAGAGTCTTGTCTTCGAAGACTTTAATTTCTGATTTGAAGAGAGCCTTGCAGAAAGATCGTGGTACCGTCGTAGCTTAGCATCTTCTTGACTTAGGATCGTCTTGCTTACGCCCGCCCTGCTCATGATCATGCTAGTCAGGCTCGTCGTTCTTGGGCTTGTCTCGCTCCAGATCGTGCTCGTCATGCTCGCGCTCGGCTCTCTGCCCGCAGCTCTCCGTTGGCGGCTACGGCTTCGAGGCATCTTGAGGCGTAGGGGTCGGCGATGCTGGTTAAATTGCTGCGGTGAAAGAGGGAATCGCCGTCTCATTTGCGCGAAGTATAAGCCTGCTCTCGGGTGGGACACCGTACTGAAACCATCGTCTCCGCAGAATGAACTCGTGATAAGTGGCATGTTCGCCGCTCTGTGCATCTTTTGACCTTCGAAGATTTCGATTTCACGATACCTGCTGTTGATATATATGCAACATTATGAGCGCAATTGGCTCTTTGTGGCGGTGCGAAGACCATGGTGCTTTCTTGCTGCGCTTCTTCTCTCCCATATGCACTGATACCCAGTCCATGCCTCACTCTCATCCATCAATCAACGCAGCTTCTACCATCCATCGGACTCCTCTCTCCCGTGCGTAGTTCGAGCGATGTGCTTTCAAACTTCAGTCGTGTTGCGGCAGTTATTCAGCTCGTCCATCGCTCGCTGCAGCTTCTCCATCTCAACCAGCAGTTCCTGACGACGGTGCTCACGGGCAGCATCCTCCGCGAGCAATTCCGAGCAGTACTCTGGAACGGTGTAGTGAAGTCCTTCGAGTAGCTTCAGGCCGAGCTCCTGCTCGAGTGGACGCATGAGCCCGAACTCCAGCTTCATCGTCAGGTTCGACTGCATGCGTGCACAAGCGATCTCGTAGTAGGCCAACGGCACAACCATCGCCTCAATCATGTCTTTCTCAACGTCAGGGCCGAGAGTGCTGTCGACCCACTTCTGATCCTCAGCTCTCTTCTTGCGATCCTCGCGAGTCGTAAACCTCGTCTTCTTGCTGTCGGATTTCTTTGCGTCGTCGTGATCAAAGTACTCGTTGACGCGGCGAAGGGTCCTGGCTTTGAAGAGGAACGCATGCTTGGCTTCTTTCTTTGCGCGAAAGTTCTCCTCATCGGTAAGGATTGGGAGGTGAAGTTCACGGGCCACATCATCGTTGATGGCCTTCTTCTCTGTCTTGAAAAGGCCTGTGAAGACCGTATGAACGATGGCCTGTACCTGACGGTAGAGCTTTGTGCCTTGGCGTATGGACAGGGTAGTTTGGACGAAGTGTTGCAGGTTCTGAGCGATCAACTGCTCGATGCCATCCAGTGCCTTCTTGAAGATGGAGCGGACGGCGGCTAGGCATCGAAGCGACAAGGCATCGGTGACCTCAGGAGAAAGTCCACCCGGGAGACCTGCTCGATTGCCAGATTTGTACGCGTCTCGAACTTGGGCAAGGGTGAAAATGGTTGGGCCGGTAACGGCACCGTCTCCTTCGGGTTTGGCGCCCTTGTGTGGCAGGTTCCTTCCTCCACTGCGAGGTTGAGTGCGAATCGCAACGCCATTCTCACCTTTGCGGGCCTTCGCCGATTGCGACGTGGGTGCCGGTGTTGGGCAGGGTGACGCCTCCGGTGTTTCGTCGTCGGAGTCACCAACGCCGTACGCTGGAGCTTTGAAGTCCGGTGAGACCAGGGTTAACTGTGGGCGCGCCGCTTTGAAGTCTTTCCTCAACTCATCCAGGATGCGTCTGTATTCATCGCGGAAGCCGTTCTCCAGTCGCCCGCCTTTGATGTTCTTCGCTACACATTGCACAACGTCACCCACTGCGCTGTGAACTTCAATGCAAGGCGCACCCGATTTCTCTGGGAAGCCTGAAAGCTCATGTGTGACTTCTCTGAGCTTGTTGTCGATGCGCAGGCTGATCTGTGGTAAACTTGGATGCATTAGCATTTTCGCACAGCATGAAATATAGGCAATGTACTCACCAGTCCAGGATGTGCGCAGTCAGCTTCTGGGATAACGCGCTCTGTAGGTTCCAGATGCCGAAGCGATCGGTGAAAGGCAATTCGGACCACGGCTCGCCAGCAAAAAAATGCTTCTCGGCCTCTCTAGCGTTCTCGTGGGTGATGGTGCCGCTGTCAAGGTCGTCTTGGGAAAGCTGCTTGGTAACGTACCAGCCATGCCGGAGTCGCCACTTGCCGCCGCTGAGCATGCTCTTCGCTCGTGCGAGCCCGGCACGATCCACCAGATCTGGCTTCGTAATAACTCCAATGCAACGATCTGGTGCATTGTTCATATTGTCTCCCCTTATGAGACTGAAAGCTTTACAGTTCTCGACATCGACGTTCGTGGCTACGGCAAGTAGGACAATAGCCTTATCCTCCTTGACGTAGGTTTTGAGAAGCCGGTCAACGAAGTCAACTAGATGCTGGTCCTTGGGATCCTCGACGACGTTGATGGTTCCTGGTAGATCGTATCTGCTTGATCGTTAGCTCTTGAACTATAAGAACCTGGGGTGGATAGCTTACAGTGACAATTCAGGCAGTTTTGGTGAGGCAATCTCAAGACGGATTATGTTTGGTGAGAAACTGACGTCTGGTTGCTGCTCCATGTTGTTTGCCTTCCGTATCCCGTTTGGGTCCTTGTGTGGGCTGAGGACAGCGATCTGAGCGAGACGCAGAACCCTCTCCAGATCACATTGATCCGTCACCATGTCAAACACCTTGATCTCGGGCGTGATGAGCTTCGGCCACGTCGGTGTGTTGGGAGCAGTGGAATAGGCATATTTCGAAACAAGCGACACCTTGCAGGACCATTCACCATCGGAAGTAGTGGTGACAAGCTCGAAAGGGCAACGAGTGCATGTGCCGGAACTGCGAGGCAACGAGATATCGCAGATTGCTTCGATCACAGAGCTTTTGCCGTGGCTCTGGTCACCTGCGACCACAATTTTCGGAAGAGAGGGAAGAGCGGAATCGATTCCAAGGGCTTCGAGCTTCTGGATTGTCTTGATGAGCGTGCGTGGCATGACGAAGGTGGCTGTTGCATCATCGGGCGGTGGTGCTGTACACATGTTAGTTTACGATCATTTCATGAGACTGGAATAGCACATACGGCTGGTGGTGTCCTCGTTTTGATCCTCGGCAGATTCGCCGTCACTGCCATTGAGCATACCGAAATCGTCGTCGGCATGGATGGTGCTGCCGGAGTCCGGTACGGGGAGGCCTCGCACCTGAGGCGGAGTGGCGAACGACTCCATCTCTGATGTGTCGTTGTTCACCTCGTTCGTGGAGAAGTCGGTGTTCGTTAATTCGTGCTTGACTCTTGGCCTTGTGCCAGTCATAGGCAAGTCAGCCAGCAAGTTGAAGATATAATGGTTTGATGAAGTGGTAACGTGTCCAAGATGATTCCAATGAAGTGACGTTGCTCAGGCAACAACGCTTGCAGCACGTAAGCAAGAGAAGAGGAAGTGAAGTGAACTCATGGGGAGCGGCGAGTCGAGTGAAACTTGCGAACAAAGTTGCGGATGAGGGAGTGACTCTGTGAACCTTGGTGGAATGCGAGGCTCATAGATTGAACGGTAGAGAGGGCATGCTTCGAAAGAAGTGACAGTGAGTGTCGAGGGAAGTCATACTTATAGCCGTTCAAGGTCACGAGGCCTGTTACATGTTCTCCAAGCTCAGATCTGCTGCTGAACGACCTCACCTCATCACCGGAAACCAAATCTAACGCCGAGAGACTTGTGAAGCATCTGCGACGGCAGCAATTTGACGGCCACCTCTGTCCAAGGTTGTCGTTCTGCACTGCTCCGGAACAGACTAAGCCAACACAGCGGATGGAGCCGGGAGTTGAAACACTTCTCACAGACGAGGCGGCAAAAGTGCATAACGAACGGGGTCAGCGTTGAACATAGCGAGCAGGGAGAGTTGTATGAGTAGACGAACACATTCAAAGGCTTCACGATGCATTCGCTTGGGCGGATCCGTTGTCTCCTCGTCGTCTTCCGTCCAGCGAGCATATCCGTCATTGAAACACGTTTCACAGGAGCAGAGTGGACCGTGAGAGCAGTGGAGAACGACAACGACGTCCGGTCGGTGATCGAGAGGTTCACAGACTCCCACAACGGCCTACGTTATCAACCAAATGCCCACATTACTCCAGAGGCTTTTCTCGGGGGTAGTGTGCTGCTAAGTCCATCGTAAAAGCTCGACCAAGAAGCATCGCGTGCACCAGCCATCGACACACTCGTCCGGTGGGATGGCTTTATCTGCATAAAGTGAAATTGGTCTTGGAAGTGAAGTGTGGATTGCGTTCGAGGTGGAAGAGACGTGAAGTCCACGTGAAGGAGGACTCGGAAACTAATGCAGGCACGTGGGACTGATCGGCGCTAGCTACACCGAAAAGTGACCCAAGCGCCAGCAACGTAGCACATGGACGGTAAAAATTGTTGACAGCTCTCATCTTCGAATTTGAACGGTACAATTGGCTTGTTGATTGCTCAGGGTGCTCAACATTGGCACCGAGGCTTGCAACCCGAACGAAACCAATCAAAGACTTGACAATGGCGTCGCTACAAGTTCCGATGCGTGGTGGGAAGACTGGCAAGACGTCGGCCGTGATATTAGTGAATACATGGTAAGGATCAAAGGCTCAGCGACAAGTATTGACCTATTTGAAGGTTGGTGGACCATCGCGAGGAACAAGGTTTCGACCGCTGTCTCTCGATCTCCCAAAGGTAAGCAATTCGACGCAGCAGTCCGACGATATGAGTATCCGCTGAGTCAAAGTAGCCTCTCTTCGAAGTCGCCGGTATGACAACTCAACCTCCAATAATCTACAACCCCCAATACTAACGCCCCCAGGCCACCCCATCATCTCCCACTGCTTCGCCGCCATCACCCGCGTCCTCGAGATCCGCGAAGTCTTCATCGTCGGCTACTACGACGAAGCCGTCTTCCGCGACTTCATCAAAGACTGCGGCCGCACCCACCCCTCCATCTCCGTCAAATACCTCCGCGAGTACCAAGCCCTCGGTACCGCCGGCGGCCTCTACCACTTCCGCGACCCCATCCTCAAAGGCCGCCCCGACCGCTTCTTCGTGCTCAATGCCGATGTCTGCTGCTCCTTTCCGCTGGAGCAGATGCTCCGGATGTTTGAGGAAAAAGATGCCGAGGCGGTGATATTGGGGACGCGGGTGCCGAATGAGGCGGCGACGAATTTCGGGTGCATTGTGTCTGATGCGCACAGCAAGAGGGTGCTGCATTATGTGGAGAAGCCGGAGTCGCATATTTCGAACTTGATTAATTGTGGTGTCTATCTCTTCTCGACTGAGGCCATCTTTCCGAGCATCAAGAGCGCGATTAAGCGTCGCTCTGATCGACCAAGGCTGGTCAGCTACCCGTCCTCTGAAACGCTGGACAACCAGTACCTCCCACCTTCCCGGGATGACGACGACGATGATGATGGGGAGAAGAATCAGATCATCCGTCTTGAGCAGGACATTCTCGGGGACCTGGCAGATAGCAGACAGTTCTACGTGCTCGAGACCAAGGACTTCTGGCGCCAGATCAAGACTGCTGGGTCTGCGGTGCCGGCTAATGCGCTCTACCTCATGAAAGCGTTCCAGCAGCAGTCGGAGGAGCTCGCGAAGCCTTCTGCTACCATCTTGCCACCAGTTTTCATCCATCCGACTGCTCACGTGGACCCGACTGCAAAGCTGGGCCCGAACGTGAGTATCGGTCCACGTGCGATCGTGGGCCCGGGCGCGCGGATAAAGGAGTCTATCGTACTCGAAGACGCCGAGATCCGTCACGATGCTTGTGTGCTCTACTCGATCATCGGCTGGAGCAGTCGTGTCGGCGCGTGGGCGCGTGTCGAAGGCACGCCGACGCCGGTTCGCGAGCACAGTACTAGCATTGTGAAGAATGGGGTTAAGGTGCAGAGCATCACGATTCTGGGCAAGGAGTGCGTGGTGGCGGATGAGGTGCGCGTGCAGAACTGCGTGTGCTTGCCGTTTAAGGAGTTGAAGAGGGTACGTTAATTCCAACTACATTAATGATTGTGATGCTGACAAGATGATCAGGACGTTCAAAACGAGGTCATTATGTAAACGCCGGGCAAAGCCGATGCATCGAGCGAGGCAAGACATCGAGGGGGTCAAAGCATAGATATTGCACATGGCATAGCTGGCGAATGAGCTCAGTGGCAGCATAGTAATGACAATGATGAACAACGTCCCCACTCTCCATCGTATTGACATCTCCTCGTGGCTCGAAGAGCCCTCTCGTGGCCTTCAGAAGTTTTCGCTATGTTCGAGAAGACGCGTGATCTGGTTGTCTTTCGAAGACAGTAACCATGTAAGGTATACTCTAGGAGTGCTGAGAAGCTAAGGGCTCTCGTAGACAGCGATATGATCACGATCTCAGCATGAATACACCAGCAGCACGATTGTATCTTCGAGAACATCCTGTGAGCTTGCATGAATGATGTGAATCTCCTACGAAGCAGTCGAAAACAAAAATCATTAGCTAACTCCATGAACGTTCTCGCTAAATCATTGTTCGTGAGGAGTAGTGGTCGTAAGGTCATGTATCGTCGTGAGTCATGTCATCCCATCCCCATCCATCTGTTCCTCTGAATTCGCATAGCCGGCCGTGTTGCGCAGCAAGAATCACAGTCGTGACGTGGGCGGCTAATAGTAGCAGTGTTCTCCGCGGGTCGAAGGGAAGTAAGCCAAGGTCCAAAGCAGCCACTGCGAGGAGTGGGTATAATAGCCACCGACTCGTCGCGAAGGGTGAACAAGGCCACGTAAGTGATACAAGCTTGCCGAGGAAGAGAGTGGTGCGCAGGAGAACCAGTGTGATCGGGTGGTGAGCGAGGTGGAGTATTCGAGAAGTCGAGGTTCGAGGCGCTGGTGGAGCAGGAAGCATGAGTCGCGGGCTCTGTGGCGGTGATTTTGTCTCTTCACTTGGTGGAGGTAAATCCACATGTCGTGGTCTGCGGATGATCTCCGAGCGTTCCAGTGGGCTCGTAGGAGTGGATGTGCGTCGTTGCGAGCTCCGGCTTCGTCGCCGAGCCGGAGACTTAGGTCCTGGTCGTACATCATTGTCCGAGATGCGGCGCGGTAACGAAGAGAGGCCAGGACCACTGACAAAGGCTTGGTTTTTGTTGCGACTGTGGGGAGAGGGCCTCGAGCGCGGTGAGTCGACGTTGGAGACGCGCGAGCTATTCTCTTCGAACAGCGGTGAGCCTGCTGGTTCTCCAGGATCGACACCACCGTTAATGCTGGTAAGTATATCCTCAGTACTGGGGCGTTCGTTCGGATGAACAGAGAGCAGTTTTCTCAGGTACTTGTAGAGCTCCTCGGGCAAGTCTGGCCTCGCGCGTCGCTTATCGTTGAAGCCAGACCACTTCAATATCTCTGCTCGCAGCTCATCCATATCTTCGTTCTCTTCGTTGATGTCGTCAGCCATGCTGTACGGAAGGCGGCCGAAGCACATGAAGTAGACGATCATGCCTAATGAGAAAATGTCCGACTTCGCGGTAAATTGTCCGAACCTGCCGTCTGCAGGGTTCTGCTGCAATACCTCAGGCGCGCAGTATGAGATCGTTCCGGTAGCGCCACTGGAGCCTCGCTGAGTACCGGCGGCTTGTACTTCGCCAAAGTCTGAGATAAGGACAGTTGAACGGTTGCCAGACTTCTGTATAAGACAGTTGGCAGGCTTGAGGTCACGGTGAATGTAGCCCTTGCTGTGGAGATGGTGAAGTCCTGAGGTGATGTCGCGGAAGAAGGAAAGGATCTCCTCAAAAGTGAGCTGGCTGGGACCGTGCAGCTGGCTCATCAGTGGCTCCATCTCGCCTCGAGAGTGACGCCGAACACGCTCTTTGAGTTTCTCTTTGGAATCATTGTCTGGCGCCTTCGGTCCCATGACATGAGCATGTAGGTCGCCGCCGATGCAGTACTCCTGGAGAATAAACAGATGAGGGATACTTGGGCCAAAATCAGATGATCGGTAGTGTTGCACCCACACCCAGTGGTATGGCACCAAGTTCTTATGTGGAATCCTGCGGAGTATCCTCACTTCGGTGAGTGCTTTGTTTAACCAATCGTGATCGTTTCCCACAGGTATACGTTTGCAAGCGAACTGTCCGAGTGAGATACGGTCCAACACGTGCTCAACGAGAAGAACAACACCATTACCGCCGCGGCCCAGCTCCCTGATTTCTCGGAAGTCCCGCTCATAAGCACCCTCATTGAAGGCTGAGCTACTGATCCCTTCCTCGGCGAACGTAGCGGGTGCGCTGCTCACGAACTCTGGGCCAGGTGGCGGTCCATGAGCACCACTGACATCCCTCGAACGACCAGATCTGAGCGCAGCTGGGGTGAACCGTTTGAAGGGAGTAGAAGAACCTGAGCCAGCAGGTGATTGTCGCCGACTCTCAGCTAGCAGGTCGAAGTAGTCCGATTTCACGAACGACTCATTGTTTCTGGACCCAGGTCGGCCTCGCCGGTCGCTGGTATCGCTCTCACGTTCGTCGTTTCTCCATGGTCGGCGACAGGTTGGGCACTCGTTGAGCTCGACTGCGTCTTCCGAAGCGTTGCGCACTGTGAGCGAACGCGACTGTGCATCGTAGACGACGACATCATTTCCTCGGCGGCTGCGAGGATGTTGTGAGCAATGAGCGAGAACGCAAGGTTGTGAGGACGTACAGCACTATCTCTCCACCACGGTAGGGATAAGGTATCAGTGACATCTGCTGTGGTGGCGTGTTGGCCATGTCTGCAGCCAGTAGATGCTCATATTCACGCTTCTCCTGCGCGTCTGCCCAACTTTATGCTAGGTTGTTGGATCTGGCGGAATCAACCAAGATGCAGCTATGGGTCGTTTGTGAAAACTTCCAGCATGGAAGAAAGTGTCACAGATGAGATCTTGGGGGAGTCATCGTGTGTGTAGCACGTGTGGAAGTCCGGTAGTGGTCTCACGATCTTGGGCTAGATGCCTTGGACTTAGAATGAGGCACGGCTCGGTAGACTTGCCTCAGCAGAAGAGGGTTGTTGATTCTTGTTTACGCAGGTCGCGCTTTGCTGCAACGCATTGGAGAACAGCAGCAACATCTCACGTATCCGTTGGAAAGCACGACATTGCAAGGGAGGCATCAATCGGTTCAAACAATCCATTGTATCTCGGAGACGCACCCAGCATCCATCCACGAACAGCAAGCAGGCAAGCAACTCAGCACCGTATCATATCCTCGAGACACCCCAGATACCGGCTCGAGGTATGCCTTCAACCGTCCCGTTTCTGTGTCTACATACCCACTGACCAAGTTGTATACAGATGGCGACCACGTCATCTCGCGCGAACCTCTTCCGCCAGCTCGGCGGCCGCAAAGCATCGAGCTCGCCACAGCCAGACCACTACGCGACGGCCAACGAGGGCGCAACCGAGACGGGCTCGTCTTTCGATCCCGTATGACCTTTCCATCCTCTCTGTCACCTGTCACACCTGCTGACACTTGCTTCAGGCAAATGACGCGATCCACTCCACCGCACAGATGCCAGACCTCAACACACAACAACGCCTCCCCCAACAGCCTCACATGCGCCTTAACTACGACGAGTTTACCGATCGCGTGTCAGAGTCTGGGAGCGACGGCAGCGCGGAGATGAGCATTGAGCTCGGGCGTGGAGTGAAGAGAGGCACCTCAGAGAAGGACGACAGCTTCGTCGCGAACCCTGTCTTTAACATGGGCAATGGCAGCATGTACGAGCTGGTCGAGACACCACCGATTAGGTCGCGCGCCGTCTCCAGGAAGACCGACGATGGCTTGAGACGCGAAGCTTCGGTCCGTCGAGCCATCTCAACCACCCACAACAATGCACCACTGGCACCTAAACCACGATCCTTGTCCGCAGCCATCCACAAGGCAGCCTCAGAAGACGGCACATCGTACCTCGAGGAAGTCACCGAACAATCCGCCACACTCAACACACGCAACACGCGCTTCACACGCGTCCGCGCCGCTCCTGCCAACGTGCCGGCTCCTTCACCACGCTTCGCGTCCGCTCCTGCCCAGATGACACCACGCAAGAACACAAATCGCAACGCGACTGCACAGTCGAACTCCTTCGTGCTGCCCGAACTGCCCGATATCACCGAGCTAGTTTCCGGTTCGCGCAAGGATGGGACACCAGTCTTCAATCAGAATACCAAGTCACGCTCGCGCTTCACATCAGCATCACACAACCCTGCAACAAAGTCGCCCTATCACCGTGTCGAGAGCATCACCGTGCCGGAGGATGAGAAGGCTATCTACGCCTCGCTGCAACTGCTTAAGGAGCGAGTCGACCAGCTGGAAATGGAGAAGTCAGAAGCACTCCGACTCGAAGAAGAGAAGGCCGATGAGATCATTTCACTGCGCCACCAAATTGCCCTGTCACAGCGTCGTCCTGACAGCGGACTCGGCTCTTCGGACGAAGATGGTAGCGACAGATGGAAAGCGGAAAAGGTGAAGCTCCAGGCATCGGTGAAGCAACTTCAGGAGCAACTGAACCGTGCCGATCGCAAGTTTGGCAACGCCGAGATCACCGTCAAGCGTGTCGTCAGGGAGCGCGATGAGCTTGTCACCCAGATTGGTGTAGCATACTACAACAACGAAGAGTTAAAGGCCGACAACGAAGCTCTTCAGCACAACCAGAGCACCCTCACTGCTCTCAATCAGGAGCTTCAACAGGAGGTTGATGCCTTGAGGCAGGAGAACCAGGAGCTGCAGATGCTGGTGGAGCAAATCCAACGCAGCCACGAGGCCGACGCACGCAACCGCGCCACGACAGAAGCCCGGCTGAAGCCCAAGGCCGACTCACACCAACTGACGGCGAGAGAGGTTAGGCAAGCTACCCGCCGTGTTCTGGAAGCGGAGAGCAGTAAGACTGCACAGAGCAAGGACACTAGATATCAGTCCGAAGGCGAAGCTGCTCGTCGCCGCTCACTAGGTGTCCTTGATGAAGCCACCCAGGACGATCTCGCGTCCCGTATCGCCCAGGAAGTCCGCAAGCATCACGACCAAGCAGCAGCAACTGCGACAAAGCAGAACAACGGAATCGCTGGTCTTCTTACTCGGCAGCAGGATGCTCACTCGACATCAAGGTCTCAGCAACGCGATGCCAGCATGCAATACTCTGCCTCCAACGCAAAGCGCACTGCATCCGGCCCGACCGCCACTGTCGACGACGAGGATACTACCACACATCTCGACTTCACCGCTATGAAGTCTCGCAACAATTCCAAGCGAGCATCCTTACCTGCCCCGGCCAAGCCGGCACCTCGATCAATTCACGGTGAGGACACACGCGATATCACAGTCTTGAGCCATATTACACAAGACGATCGCAACGTTAGGAACTTGCGCCAGCAGCTTGAGGAGGAGCGTATCGCTAGGCGCCATACCGCCCGCTCTACATCCGCTCCGGAGGGCAACTACCAAGCATCCGAAGCCAAGCCGCGCAAGTCGAGCATCAGGGAGGCTGGTCTCGGATCTGAAGCTGGGACGGAGCGCTTCAACCTTGAGGATTTGGTAAGAGTGACGAAGAACGTACGCGTGCAGTCGCCACACAGCAGCGACGTTTTCCAAGAACCTGCACAACAGCAGCAGAGCGAGGCAGGAGATACGTCGATGTTGAGCAACACCAGCCGTCGCCGCCGCCGAGCAGCTTCCGCTGATGAGGGCATGACTTCCGCGTTCATCCTGCCAGACATCACACTCCACAATACTGCTCACTCGGGCATCAAGCACGACACAGCCAACTGCACCTACTGCCCTCACGTCGGCCAACCCGTCAGCTTCCCGACCCCAGTGCCAGTCACAGACCGCACTGAAGACCTCGACATGACCACCGCCACCGTCCGCCCCTCGGAGCCACCACACATTGCCCTCGCCACCGTGATCAAGCAATTCGAGGACGAGATCAAACACCTCAAGATCGAGCTGGCCGTCAAACACCGCATGTACAGCACCCACGACCCAGCCCTCGCCATGCGCCGCCGCGTAGACGTCAAGGACTCCATGGACGCCCTCGTCGTCCGCATCGAACGCCGCAGCAACCAGGTGTACAGCCTTTACGACGTTCTCGAGGGCCAGAAGGCCGCCGCTACTAGCCAGATCAGCCAGTGTAGTGGCGGCACCGCTGAGCCGACGGCGGAGATTGCGCAGACCACCCTGGAGGATCTGGGCATCGATCTGAGCGAGCTGGACGGCCGGGTCGGCTGAGGCGCCGCCTCTTCGAGACGATGACGACGGCCATCGTGGCCGTGAACTACTCCAGAAACTTTGGTTTCGATTTTGGAGAACAAGAATTCCGACCCCTTGGCCTCGCCAGCCTGCGCGTTCACAGTGCGGCTGGAGTGATGGCTGGGGTCGTTGAATATTGTTCTCGAAGATCGTGATATGGGTGGATGGGGAGGTCGGTGGGCATGAGAGTGGTCGTTTGGATTTTGGAGACCGTTGGAATTGGAACGATTTTGAGATTGGAGAAGAGTAGTTCTTGGTATTGATTCAAATTATCGTACCCATCATTCAACGTGATGCTTTCATTACTACTACATCATATTCTGCCCCAACACGCCACCCCAATCCTCCCCTGGCGGCGGATTCTGCGGCCACACGGTCGGTTGGAGGGTCCCGAAGCCGTTTGCGGGCGCGGACATGTCTTCGAGCATGCGTTCGAAGTCGGTCCAGCTCATGTCGCCGTTGCCGATGTCGTTCCAGGTGGAGGGGGAGAGGAGCTGCATGCTGGGGGACAGGGTGTCGAGGGAGATGTCCATGGCGCTGTTGAGGACGCCGGAGGTGGGCATGGCGCCGGGGATGGGGTGGTGGTTTGGTAGTAGGGGTGGGAGGGG
>JAABUL010001689.1_pt1 | contig 40310 bp, 48 predicted proteins | sample 5559151 | NCBI WGS metagenome assembly JAABUL01 (sample SAMN10711876, study PRJNA513368) | rock metagenome | isolation source: Antarctica rocks | place: Antarctica: Victoria Land, Pudding Butte sud | reverse complement strand
CCTTAGAAAATACCTGAGAAGTGCCTAAGTTGTTTTGTGATCCGGAAATTTGGTAAGATTGCCAGTATAACATTACATCATTAAGCCTAACTCTAACCCCTCACCTGCAACCCGAGGGGAATCCACTCTTATTAATCATTGGCAAACCCTTGAAAACTAAAACATAGATATTCACTGTCAGTAACGCACTAGTAGAGAGATGCTCTATTGGTAGTGTATCTGATGATCGATAATGATAAATATTTATTTCATCGAATTCAATAATTCATTTCCCTTCTCTTTCCCGCCATTTCGATGGTCCAGGGAACAACGACTTCAATGATTCCGACCTCCAAAAGCAGCTCAATTGAGCTGTGGACGGCTTCGAAAAGAGAGCTACAGAAATCGTTGTCGACAATTTGCATAGAAGCATCAAAAACACATACAAATCTCACGATGAGATCGTTCCAGCCACTGCTTCGCATCGCAATCGACGAATTAGGATGGTGTTGTTTCAGTAAGAGCATCGATCAGTGGGACATGCTTTGGAAGTGTCTGATCAAAACGCTGTTTGCTTTTGCCAACTCTCCAACCGCTAGCCGTTATATTTCAGATGCTTTCTATGTGGACATCGTGTCGTTTTCACCACTCATGATTATTCTGAGAGCGATGACTGCCATGCATATGACTGATGAGCTGTAAGTTTGGCGATGGCTTGCGAGTGAGTGGTGGGGCAAGGTATGACCAGATGTTTCGATCAATGTCCAAGACACCGTGGGTATATTCAACGAGGTGGCGCGATCCGTGGAACAGCACATAAACGCACTCGTGGTTGCAAAATCACCTTCGGCACAAGATGTCATCAATGGCATCAGTTCTGAGCAGCTAAGACGAATTGACTTCGAGATAAGGGAGTGGCTGGATGGTCAAAGCTCTTTGGACACTCCTCCTGTTTTATGAACATTGTCCGAGATTGTAAAATCCTTCGATACGGGGACTTAGCGCATCTGTCATTACCACGTCTAACATCAATTTGCCACTCTTTCAATCTCCATCTCTGCTTCCTCTCTCACCTCACTTCTATAGCATGTTTCGCCCTTATCTCCTTGTCAGCAAAAGCGGCGCAGTTCTGCGTATTGTGAGCTGGGGAGTGAACTGTTGATATGATGGTTCTTGGCGTCAGGTACCTTGCTCTCACATCTTCTCATCAAGAGCTACTTGTGACTCGCGGAACACCGCTACGGTTGAGACTGAAGCCAAGCCATGAACTTGTAAGGAGGCAGACACGCAACCGTGTTTGTGATGAGCACGCCGAATAAGAAGGTAATGGATTACGCGGCCAACACATCCAGTCTCAACTTTGTCACTAGAAGTTGGATAACACGAGAGATATAGTACAAACCATTGTGCAGACAGACAAAGCTTTCATCTCAAGGAAATCTCAATTCCGCAATACCTGTTTCCTTTCCATCGCCAGCCGACTGTGTCCGAACGCAATGATCGATGCCTCGACCTTCGTGCAGTATCATCTCCGCTTTTGTCAATAAAACAGAACGTCGCTTCTGATGCGAAACAAATGTGGCTCTGGAAGTCTTTACATCGACTTGCACACAGCATTGCGTCCCTAGAATCGACATTTCCTTTTTGCTACACTGGTAGCTCCATCTCTTTGCCCAAATGTAGCATATTGGTCGCGCTAACCTTGTGAGCTTGAATGATTTGAAGTTATGAGACCTATAGGAGAGATGGCTAACAAGCAGCCTCCGAGCGACACATTAGTACATGCCAGTCCATAAGGGCTTGATATATCACGTCTGACGACAAGTCGTACTCGTACAATGAACAATTATAGTGGGTGGACATCATCATTCTACTTGTACAGTACGCTAACGAGGCAACCATTAGCTGACATATGTGTTCAGTTGATGACGAGATAAAAACTATTGGCTAATCAGGCTGCCTCATCGCTGGCGTAAGTAGAGATCAGCATCTTGAAGGTAGGAGACAATATATATTTTGTTTCTTACTCGATTCAACACCCATTACAGGCCTATGCGAGAGTCTATATGCGCATGCGCATGCGCGGTGTCTGCGTCCTTCGTTCCTGCTTCGTACTGCGTACCTTATACTGTAACTGTTCACAATAGTAACATATCCCTCTCCCTGCTTGTCCCTATACCTGATCCCTGCCTGTCTGAGTCTTGCGACCCGACCATAAAACATTCAATGCCAAACCATTCCTCAATCCTTGTTCACGACTCTCACACACCCTCGAGGCAATCCCGTTAGATCACTGCCCACACAGCAAGACCTCTCGCCCTCGAGCCACCCATGCAGCAAATCGCCATAGCTTTCAACACTCCTGAGGCATCGCGTTTGCACACCGCCCACACGGCTAGACTTTCGATTCGGGACACAGAAGAGACATAGCTCCCACAGAAGCGAAATTTCGTGTCAGCGTCTGTCGGGGGAGACGAAGCCCCTCACCGTCTGACCACGAATGCACAAGATAACGTTGTGACCGCTTCCTATATGACAGGTATCTCAGGCCCCCGTGTGTATTCCGATGGCGCGTGGATAAACCAGTGTTGCCCCCTATGGTTCTTTCTGCATGTAGAAGTAACTCAATAGCAACAAGTCCTCTGCATGCACCAAGTGGCACGTAGAGCAAGAGCGTCAAGTCCCCTGCCTGCACCCAGCGACGCGTGGATGACAGGAGTTGCAAGCCCGTGTGTACGCGTGCGTATATGTGTATCCTCCTTCTTCTTCTATTCCATGGGCCCATGGGTTCCCATACTCTTGAGAGGGAGCGCTTCCTCTCACGGGCAGCGTCCGTGTAGCCGAAGATGGTAGGTGGATAGCTGTGTCGATTGACTGAGACGTGATCCTTCGATCATACGTGTCTCACCACACGCGGTAATCCAAGTAGATTGACGTGTTGCCGTTGCTACTGTTGTTGTGGTTCTGATCGAAGGTCGAGGAGGTGATTTGTTGCTCGAGACGCTGACATCGGCCACAGCGTCTACATTCTTGGTGTGAAGTCGTTGTCTGTACGAAGTGTACCCCCTGCAGGATTCGAATCTGCCCTGCGAAGACGACGCTGTATGTAGTACAAGTCGTCACCCTCGCAGTGCCCACCGGTGACCGCGTTCGCCGGCAGGGGAAAATTGATCTTTGATAAAGTCTGTTTCCTAGATATTAGTAAGCAAATGCCATCTTTCGGAATTATCAGAGAAAAAAAAGCAGCTCAGTGTCAATGCTTTAAAGCGTTGTTTCGTGATCCAGTATCCCATAGATTTGGGGTGGGGTCGGTCGCCTATTGTTGCATATGGCATGACTTTTCGCCGGCACCTGGTTGCGGCACGAAGACTGGTGTGTCACCACAAGGAGGGTCGCCAGCTCCACGGGAGCTGCCCGAGACTGTGTCCCATGCACTTTGAAAGGGTAGACGGTGGGGCCGCGCAGAGTGACAACACAACGCTTTGAATCCAATGATCGAAACTGAATTTGAATGGAGTTTAGAGTTTGGCTCCTTGGTGACCTGGCGACTAGGGGGGCGCCGGGAGTGATAATACTCAGCAGTCGTCGAGAGCCAACTAAGTTGCGTTGGACTCCGGCACCAGGAAGACAGGACGCGCTCAACGACGGCGGGCTGCCATCTTCACATACTGTAGGTCGTATTCTGATTCTACCACGCTTTAGCAAGCGTATTCTACATCCAACGTTGCTTTTGCTAAGCCTCTCTCAATGGCTCAAAGTTGCACGAGTTTCCTTCCGCAATGCAATGGGCCTAAACTTCATCATTTTGAGAATCCAAAGGCGACTGTTGAATTCAGAAACCTCATTAGTAGGGGTGATTCATCCGCTGAAGGACTAGCGCATGTATTTGAGGTCTCGATCCAAAGCGAGATCTTCGCGCTGAAAATTGTAAGACATCGACCTCTTTAGGCGTAGCATAGGTGTTGGGTCATGCTAATTGTGCTTTAACGTCAGTTCAAATTCTATGATGAATTCGACCACCGTGCGGCTTTGTCCGTTCGTCAACAGCAGATTCTTTCCCCTGCCCTGACCCGCGGGCATATGGATCCGTTTTTCAGTGAATGCCGCGCTTACGGACGGTTGATCGAGAAGAACGTCAACGGAAAGGTCGCGGTCCGTTGTCACGACTATTTGATGATTCCGGCCGACAGAGAGGACGAGCCGAAAGAACGCTTTGGAGTTACGACCTGGAACCGACCTAATGAAGAGGACTTCATGCCGGCTTCAAGGAGGGAGCCACTTGCTGCCATTGTGAAAGATCTGGTCACCGAGGACCTCCCTCTCACTGTAAAGACCGCTAAGAAGATGCTGTTTGATATGCGGAGAATGCGCAAGTATGGGGTTCATAATATGGACATTGCACCTTGCAATTACAAAGGCAGACGCCTGGTCGACTTCGGCTTTGCGATGACCACACCGCATTATTTGTTTGTTATCAAACCTGCTTGGCGCAGAGAAATGTATAAGTCTGAGGATCTGATAAGTTTTGACAAGATGTTGGACGAGGCGGGAATCGTGACGTTGAACAGGGCGACGCCGGATCGAGAACGTGTCAGAACGCTGAGACTAAGGGACAACAAAGGAAGAGTCATGAAGCAGAATTAGCTCCTTGCCGTGGAAAGCAAACGATGTTATAATGACTGACGTAGTACTGGCGACGATAGCGCTGATCGCCGGAGTAGTGTTCAGCCCCTCTATATTTCTTCTTAGCCAATCATCCAGGTGCGGCACCGATTGTGCTTGCCGGCCCAGCCCTGTACCTCTAGTCCCACATCATATATCGTCCTACTCGCTCATCCTCTGTCATCAATACTGGATCCTTCGGACCGACTGCGTTGAGGTCAACTGCAACCAAAAGTACGGCCCCATCAACCAAAGCCTCTAAGACAAAGACCCCTAATCCCGTTGCTTCAAAAGTCGCTGACTCACGAAGCAAGGGAGGAGAACAGACTCCTCTCCAGGCCCCTCCCGTTGGGATAGGCAACCTGATGAGAAGCAACGGCATGACGGAACCTCTGGCACCAATGAACCCGGCGCAAGCTATCCCTACCCTACCTACACCGACTATCCCTCCACAAATGGCAGGCAAGAAGCGCGCCATGGCCAGCTCCCCGATAAAGGAGAACCGTTGGAGGACCGGCAGCAACAGGGTGCCGCTAGGAGAAAGAGACCCAAACATTCAGAAGGCACCGGAGTATGTGCTTAAAGCTCCCGAGGTTACGGGGCGCTCCACCAGGGCCATGAAGGCCGCAGCAGAAGCACAAGAGGCGGAGACCCACTCCTCCGAGAGTGTCAGTGGGTATACCGAGACAACGACCGCGCAAAGCGGCGAGACACAAGTGGGAGACAGGTGGAAGCTGGGCGTTGGTCGCATTGATGCGGAAGGCAACCCCACGGTCGAGGAGTCGACGGAAGCCGACGTATTCCTCGACGCCTGCGACACTGACATGCAAGAGGGCGACTCAGTTGCCCAAGACAACCTATCCGCATCTGCTTAATGAGTGGAGTAAACCGACAATTCACCATACTACAGTACAACGTCGCCAAGTCAAAGAACATAGCGATGGCTTCCCTGCTTCGCGACCCGGCCGTATGGGAGTATGACGTCATAACCCTGCAAGAACCTTGGCATAACCCACACGTGGCCACAACTCATCACCCCGTAAAGGACAGATTTCATCTATTCTACCCGCAAGGCAGCCCCGCGAGGACATGCTTCTTCATCCACAAGAGGCTCAATTCGACATGCTGGACGGCCAAGGAGTGGTCGCCAGACCTGTGCGCCTTTCGCATAGTGTACAACGACAACGCGGTGTTTCGCCGCCTCTACATCCACAATGTCTACAACCAACACAATCGTACCACCGATCCATCAGCAACCCTCAACCTTCTGGGCGAAGCCCTTCGCCATAGCCTGGAGGTAGGCGACCATCACTTGGCTCTCGGAGATTTCAACCTCCACCACCCATAGTGGAGCGGAATCGGCAAGAGACCATCACGAGGAGCCGCCGACTTATTGGACATACAGGACCAGCACCAACTGGTCCAGCTCACGCCTCAAGGACTCGTGACCTACCAGAGTCACAACTCAGAGTCCACGCTTGATCTCACCTTCGCCACCCCGGGATTGTCAAACCGCGTTGTGGAATGCGACGTACGGCTAGAAGTCCATCACGACTCCGATCACCTGCCTATTACCATCACCCTCGACCTCAACCCTCCTACACCCCCTCCGCCCGAACGCAGAGTATGGGATCGAGTAGACGTCAATCTACTCTTGAAGAGCTTGAATAAGAATATACCCCAGGCTTGGGCATACAGCAAGGGATCTCTTCAGCACGTGGTACCCGTACTATTGGACGCCATAGCATCCGCCATCGACACAGCGGTGCCAGTGGCACGTATATCCCTACGGTCGCAAGCCCACTTTACTCCTGAGTGCAAGGAAGCCTGCATCGAAGCCAAGCAGTTGCGTCGCATCTGGCAACGCGAAAGATCGGAGGAAGCTTGGCAAGATTACACCGAGGCCCGCAATCGCAAGAAACATCTCATCGCATATAGCCTCAGGAAAACAAATCGCGAGCGCATCGAAGCTGTTGCTAGCCAAGCAGCAGGTGTGTTCAAGCTCAACAAGTGGGCGAGGAGCCGCGAGTCCCTTGCGCCCACCATTACCCCAGCGCTGTCACAACCGGATGGGCCCATGGAACAAGAGCCAGCTGCCGAGACTGGAATGTTCCGCGACATTTTCTTTCCCACCCCTCCAGAAGCGGACCTCACCGACCTGGATGGATACCAGTACCCGGAGCCTTTGCCCTGCCCACGGATCACCGGTCGCGAAATCAAAAAGGCTATTATGAAAGCAGCAGCAAATAAAGCACCAGGACCGACCACGTGTTACCCGTGCTGGAGGAGATCTTCAACGCCTGTCTCCGCCACGGGGTATGCCCCGACCGCTTCAAGGAATCGATGACGGTGGTCCTCCGCAAGCCCAACAAAGCCAACTATGCTCAGGTGAAGAGCTACAGACCCATTGCCCTCATCAACACGGTCGCGAAAGCTCTAGAGTCAGTCCTTGCCAAGAGGATCAGCTTTCTGGCCGAGCACCACGGCCTATTACCCAAAGGACACCTAGGCGGACGCAAGATCACCTCGTGCGAGAACGCCGTACATCTTACATTGGAAAGAATATACAGCGCATGGGACTCAGACAAGCCAGTGGCCAGCATGCTTCTTCTAGACGTATCGGGAGCTTTCGACAACGTTTCGCACCCACGGCTCATCCACAATCTTCGCAAACGACGCATTCCAACGGCCATAGTCAACTGGATCCAGGATTTCCTCAGAGGCAGGACCACGTCCATCAAGCTCACGGAATTCACATCAGCAAAGTTTCCGACTCCGACTGGCATCCCCCAGGGCTCTCCGCTCTCACCTATCCTCTTCATATTCTACAACGCGGACCTAGTGGACGCATGCAATGACCCGGGGTTGAATACCACGGCCACAGGCTGGATAGACGACGTCAACATACTGACTACAGGCAAATCGGCAGAGGCCAACTGCGTGACTCTCACCAAAGTACACGAAAAGGCGGAGGCCTGGGCCCGCTCTCACGCTGCCGTTTTTGCGCCCGCGAAGTACGAGCTCATGCACTTCACCAACAGACCCAAAAAGCACCCAGCCATCGCAAAGCTCTCATTACCAGGACTGGATGTATCGCCGGGCGCAAGCTGCCGCCTTCTAGGAGTATATTTGGACCCTCAGCTCTCTTGGACCGCGCATATCAATCACATCCAGTCGTCGGTCTCGAAACGACTGGGTGCTCTCACTTCCCTTGGCAACTCCGCGTGGGGTCTCACCCTGTTGGACCTACGAAAGATCTACATCACCACCATCCTTCCCCAGGTTCTTTACTGCTGCTCGGCCTGGTACACCCCCAATAGCGGCAGGTTCACTGTCGGTTTGACGAAGAGAACCGTCAAGGTGATGAATGCCATCCAACGACGAGGCGCGAAGGCCGTCGCTGGCGCGTTTAAGTCCGCCGCTGGAGCGGCTCTGGACGTGGAGCTTCACCTACTGCCAATGGTACAACGCATGGAACAACTTATCGGCCAAGCACTCGTGCGCCTGGCATCCAGCCCCACATATAAGGAGATTCTTAGCATCAGAGGGGATAGCGAAGCCGGCAAGATGCTGGCCTTGACGAGCCCATTCTGCCGCCTCGAAAAGCGATACCGACAGCAAGGACGCCTACCGGTAAATGCCATCATAGAGACTCGGGAGGCCTACTTGGTAGCTCCCTGGTGGGAACCGCCCACTGTCAGAATTCAAAGGGACAAGGAAGCGGCCATCGCGGCGCACGACCGCATACTAAAGGACAACAGAGAGGCCTTGGCTATCTACACCGACGGCAGCGGCATCAATGGTAACATAGGTGCTGCCGCGGTCTGCCTCGCAACTGGAGCTAAGTCGCAGGCGGACATGGGCTCTGACAAGGAATCCACGGTGTACGCCGGCGAGCTTATGGGCATCGCCATGGCGCTTAGCATCACTATAAGGGAGAAGATGACGGCATTCCCTGGCTTGCGCCAGGTAAACATCTCTACTGACAATCAGGCATCGATACTGTCAACCGAGTCCCCGGACACTCAGTCTGGCCAGTATCTACTAGCACGCATAGTACGGCTCATCGACTACATCCGCAAGATAGACGACAAGCTTCAGATCACCCTACATTGGATCCCCGCTCACAAAGGGGTCCCCGGGAACGAGGCGGCGGATGTCGCCGCCAATGGATAGCAGCGAAGCACGGGAGTGTCACTCGCAGGCTCCTTCCTTACCCCACCAGGTCCGTCCTCTCCAAGTACAAGGGCATGACTCGAGCTATGAGCTCTATTATCGTTCAACTCCGCACCGAGAAGATCGCCCTGGCCCAGTACCTATACCGCATTGGAAGAGCTGAGTTGCCCGACTGCAGCTGCGACCACGATCACGAGACCATATCCCACGTGCCTCTGGACTGCTCCCGCTGGAACGAACTCCGGGAAGAAGTCTGGGGTCCTAAGCAACCGTCGGACCTCACTAAGGTCCTTAGTGAGCCGAAACTGGCCAGGAAAGCAGACATATTTATGATCCACACGGGCCTCCTGGGGCAATTCGCAGCTGTCGCTCCACCTCCGGTGGAGGACTCTGAGGACGGGGACTTAGACAAAGACCACTAGCAGCAACCACCCCATCGGGCGACATTTTAGTTCACAGTCATTCAGCTCCCCCTAACGGGGGAACCAGAGCCAACATCATGGAAGAGCGTTAGGGGCCGCGGACGGGTTTTCTTCTTATACACGTCCTTTCTTACTCTGCTGGCTACCGATCCCAATGGGAAAGCGCCAAGGCAGTAACTGGGTCAGCCCCAGTGTGCCAATACACCCTCCAGGGCGCCGCCATTGGCGGCAACCCCGGTGGGCGCTGAGGGCTCATCCAGTTAGAAGGTGCAGCTAAGAGGGTCGGGGGGTATTGCATACTCATTTCTTGGCATTAAATGCGAGAGGTAGCTACTGCTACCTCTCGCGAGGGATAAACAAGATGGGGGCAGGGGTATGCCGATGAGGGGGGCATGGGTTTGGAGGTTAGTATAGACTGTCCGCGCACCCGGCGTATATTGTAGAACAGCCGCATAGCAGCCCACTACGGGTAATGCTGAGGTCGGACTAAGAATAAATCAATCAATCAATCAATCATCCTCTGTCATCTCTTTCAACCTCGCAGGATCTTTCAACCTGCGGTCGATCTGGCCCGCAGCAACAGCCTCCATCCTCATACCCGCCTCTTCTCTTTTGTTTCGTCACTGAAACTCGTACCTGCTGCACGGCAGAAGCTAGCATACTCGTGCTTCGCAGCCTTCTGAGCTGTGGCAGTACGAGTCCATCTGATCTTGTACACCTCGACCTGTCCTCGCTTTCAGCGGAGGCAAATCGAAGACATTCCTTCCACGTCGCAAATTACTTGCTGCATCATTCCAGCGTCCCATCTTTTTCAAGATTGGCCACCCGGCCGGCCCCCCTCCCCACCCCCTCTCTTCAGTATTATTTTATTACTTTCTCGCCATAAGTGATTCTCATTGCCTTGATCGACATCTAAAGATCACCTTGCTACCGGACGCACTCTGCAACTCTGCATCTCTATTGAGAGCACGGGCTCATCTTCCACTTCACACAATGAATGGACGACCGAATGTTGTTTGCAATATACCTCCAATCATATACGAATGGGATTCAGTTCACCAGCCCCCTTATTTATTCGATTTGGCATCACCAAGCCATTATCTACAGTAAGGCCGTTTCGGCAAGTTGTCCCTCGTACATTTTTCAAATCGAGCCGATTACATCTTTCTAACCTAGCAAACACACATAACCATCCTTGTCGCCGATTGATTGCAAGCAAATACGGGCTTAGGCGGAGCAAACCTACAATCCAAACCCCTTTCGGACAACGTGTCGGAGCCCAAGGCGTACAGAGATGGTTCCAAGCTACCAAGTGGGTGAAGCATGGTCATCTGAAACACCACTGTCCTGTCCGGGTTCTATTCCACCTACAGTAGGCGAAATGCCAGTAATACTTTACCGTAACAACACCATTGCATAAAGGCGCATTCCAGGCCAGCAAGCATGATAACAAGAATGCTGTGGAATATACTCTCTGTGCCGATGTGCACAATGTTGATTTCTTTCGCGGCACGACCTTTGAGTTCCCAATCATCCAGCGAGCTTGTCGCGGACGTGCGGGGGCATCATCGACCACCAAATGGTGTTGTCGGAAATAAAATGTGGCGAATTCTCGTAGACGTGATTGCAAGTGACACTGTATGCTTGAATGTTGAGTATGAATATTGCTATTCATACTCCTGGAACGCTGCTTGAATCTCTGGCGTGGCACCACTATCTAGAATTCCTCTTCGTATCTCTTGCATATCCCTATTCAGCTCTCTGTATTTCTTGATCAATGACTCAAACTTCTCCCCCACTTCTCTTATATACTGCTCCATTCCTCTTCTGCTCTCCCCTACGACTCCCTTCATGACGCTGATAGCTTTAAGCCCAACATCATAGATCCTGTATCTGTCCTCGAGTCTCGTCGATTCAGCCTCGGCAGCTTGCAAAGCGCATAAGTTCTTTGCCGCCCATTCTTGTAATGAGTCGGTATTTGGCTTTTGGACGGATGTCAGTTGCCCAATGGTGGTGAGAATTGCGTTGTAACGCATCTGGTCAACTTTTTTCGCTTGCGAAACAGGATTCTGCTCTGCACGATATTGAAGTATTTACCTCTCTACTTCGTGTTTTGGGGTTAAACGTTAAAATCGTCAGAGATTAATTTGCCCGGCCGTCACCTTAATAAACCCTGTCAGGATTAACATTCAACCCCGTGGATACGAAGTAGAAATTGAGGCGGTTCTGGCGTAGTCAATATAATGGTCATCGAGCCGGAGAATGCTTTAGCTAATACTAATGCTCCACCGAGTGGATGCACATAGTGACTTTTCATAACGTGGTAGTGCCAAGAGAAGTTGCGAACCGTTCGCAATTTGACAAAATCGGCTAGACGCGGGAGATCGACTGCCAAGGTCTAGGGTCTAGGTTACTTTAGCTTCCTGCCCGGCTAGCAGTCCACGAACATTGCTCCACTTTGTATCCCACGACCTTAATTATTCCTGACAGGGTTCATCATGGTAAGGCCTGGGCCAAATAATAAATCCTTCCCAAAACCTGGTTGGGGCCGAAATCGTGTAAATGTAACAAATCCTATTCGAAGCACTGCCGGGTCCCCTGCTAGTAAAATACTTCTACTTCGTATCCGGCGGGTTAATTGTTATTTCTGACAGGGATTATTAAGGTGCGGGCTGGGCAAAATAATCCCTGCTCAAAATAACATTTAACCCCCCTAAGGCGAAGTAGAAGTACACGAAGTACGAATCGGAGTGCTCCACATCCTGGCAGTCCGGATTGCTTCGCGTCCGCAAGGGTTACGACATCCACTGGTTCCTTTAGCCAAGACAAAAGCAAGCTGGGGTCTACGTCCCCTTTGCCTGTTGTTAGTGTACTTTCTTGGATCTCAAAACTGATTAGTGCGGTTGCCTTGTTTCGCCCTCTCCATGTAGTTTGTGATCCGCTCTTCTGCCTTACTGTCAAAAGGAAAGATGCACGGTCGCTTCTTCCTGCTCGCAGACTCACCGCACACCGAAAATTGCCCTTCCCTGGCCCTTTTTCTGGATGATCCATCCCTGTTACGAGACTCTCTGTTTGCTCCATACACCGAAGACATACCTACCTATATCGAATTACACGATCCGCTTCAGCTCAAGTACTCCCTGTTTATAAGAAGAACTTCAGCCAAGCACCCTGATCACCAAAGTATTGTCATTAGCTGAGACCCTAGACCTCATTGAATAAACGGTCTGCTTACTGACCTCCTTTCCCATACACGTCTTCGACAAATCATCAATCTAGGCACAAAGATTCTCGCCGGATCATACGAGATCGAGCGCCGTTGCAATCTATACCTTCATCCAATGACAATAAATCGATGAAGCAAAATTTCGGAAAAGGAGTAAGATCACGATCTCTTGGTGGGCGGCGACCTATCCCAGATTCAACCCAATCGCCAGAAATAAGGAGCGATGACACCAGCAAGCTTACGTTGGGCCGTGGACGCACTGTACAATCGTCACTGGAAACCGAACAAGCAATTGTCCCATCCACCAGCCCAAGCCACCGTGAAGAGACTTCGCCAATCGCTGGAACTTGTAGACAGCCTACGGATGACAATCTCGTGGAAATCACAACTACTGACCACTACTTCCAGGTCCAACCTGGCCGCCTTCAGCCTGAAAGGCAACTCAAGTTCGATGGCGAGAGACTTGCTGCAGGCGATCCGGGTCTTGCGCTCAATCTCACTGGCTCAAGTGAGACATTCCATCCAGAGGGAGACAGTCCACCTTCAATCTGTGGAGGCTTCAAGAATTGTCATGTGCAGCCAAGTCTTGAGCTAGAATATGGCGAGCAGCAGGCAGCCTACATACCAGATATGGACTCAGAATATTGGGGTAGCGGACCAGATAAGAGCAGAACAGTCCCAAGTGGCCAACCCGCCCTTTCACCTTCTAGTGAAGGGGACATGGACCTGGAACCAATTTTGCTCTTGCAACCCGAGTCTCGGCCAATCTCTCATGATCAGCTAGTGGTAGAAATCAAAGGCATCTATGCAGGCTTGGTCATGGTCGAAAGTAAATGCGTGGATGCGGATAAAAAACAATTGAAAGCAGCTCTGGAAAAGGATCAGGCCCGTCAAAGAAAGCTAAGTAATGAGCAATGGCAGGCTCTCATTCACCTTCACAAAACCCTTCTCCATGAGCACCATGACTTCTTTCTATCCTACCAGCATCCTTCGGCAAGTTCAGCTCTAAGCCATTTGGCCGGTAAATATTCGATGCCGGACAGAATGTGGCGTCATGCAATCTACGCATTTCTAGAGGTTCTCAGACATAGGCTCCCAGACTCACGCGATTATATGCTTTCGTTCATATACATTGCGTACTCTATGATGGCTCTTCTCTATGAGACCGTCCCCGCTTTCGAAAACACGTGGGTTGAATGCCTGGGAGATTTGGGCCGCTATCGTATGGCTGCTGAGGCAGATGACCCTTTGGATTGCGAAAACTGGAATGGTGTTGCTCGCATTTGGTACACAATGGCAACGGATAGCAGCCCAGGAACTGGACGCCTCTATCATCGTTTGGGAACATTGTCTCGTCAGTATAGCTTGCAACAGCTATCCTTGTACACCCGCTCATTGACGTGTCTCCATCCGTTCGAGGGCGCTCGCGAAAGCATCAAGATGATCTTCAACCCAGCCCTGGATGGCAAGGCCCCAGTCATTCCTCGATCACCACTCTTTGAAACCGTATTCCTTAAAGCCCACGGTCTTCTTTTCTATGGCGTATCAGCATCCCGATACGAAGCAGCTGTTCATCAGATTGAGGAGGGCTTACTGGATAAGTATATCGGACTCGTCACTTCCAAATTTAGAGAGCTAGGTGTCTGCGCAATGAATGCAAATATAGCAGCTATTTTCGAATATGGAGCTCTCCGAGAAAAGGAACGCTCCAAATCGGTTGTCCGGCTCGCATATGAAGAAGTACACCGCTCCAAAACTGTCAATGGCAACTTTATGGCTCACCCACCGTCTCAGACGTCCTTGAGCTTGAACATTCGCGGAGTCAGTCCGCTTCCACTTCCACCTTTAGAATCCTTGGACGCAAGCCTCAGAAGGAACGAATTTCAGTCTTCCATTGCATTCATATCCCGAGCTTCAAAATTGACTTTCACCACGTTAGCAATTCTTTTACGGCGTCTTGGTGATGAAAATGTTTACCCCTCTGTGCATGTGACCTTAGTATTCTTGTTCAGCCTTGCTAGCGTTGACGAAGCAATGAAACACATGGAGCAGGACGTCCCGTGGGGTGAGATCTGTGCTTTTCTCAATTTACTGGCGAGGCGGAATGCCTTAACGTCAAAAGTCTGGGCCACAGAATTTCCGCGGCGTGAGAATGGCGCTGGGGGACCACTGCCAGAGGACTTTGCCATGCATGGTCAGCTTTACGCCGAATTCTTTTTCCCGGAGACGTGGTTCTCAGGTGCCACAATTGACGTTGACGAACGATCGCTGGAGTTACCTTCAATGGTAGCACGTCGTGTGGAAAGAATCTTATGGATTGGAGCTCGTATAGTATCTGTATGCACTATCCTTGAGCGTCGCATAATTTTGCAAGGTCGTCGCTGACAGGAGCTAGCTCGGTCGATGGATATCCTTCGACAAGGGGCAGCAGGCTTTCGTCCTGGCAAATGCGCAATCAAATTTGTAGAACACGCAGCTCATGCGTACTGTAGCTAAGTCCCGACGCCTCCTTCTAAGGCCGAGAAACCATCACGACAGGTGTCGAACAAAACGTCACTACGACTAGTGATGGCGTCCCGAGCCGGAGCAACTCACAGTCCTTACACACATGCTTCCATACTAGAAGGGGGGATTTCTTCTGCTAGGGATATTGAGTGCAAGCCAAGATCCAAGTCGGCATTTGACTGCCCTCGAAGCGGCACTGAATCGTAGCACGTATGGACTGAAGATTCTACTAGCTTCGCTTTGGAGTACTTCACAAATTACATGAGTTATCTTACGGATCGGTGAAACTTTGCGTGTTACCGAATGGGACCTCTTCTCAGCTCGAAGGTTGGAAGCTTAGCTCGAAGGTTGGAAGCTTAGCGCGTAGCGTCATACGCTTTGGCACGGCCTCGTGGAAATCGTCTTCAAGTCTACGGTATACGATTTCCTTCCGCGTGGAATTTGCCGCATTATATATACGAGATGAACATGACCGAGAATTTGGTGACAGTCTTTTCAGTCTACTCAAAGTAAAATTTCGGCCACTCGACGAGCGGCGCAAGACCAGTGAGACTATTGAACATATTTTGTTCCTTGGTAAAACTGATCATGAAGAAAGTGGAAGATCCACGTACGATACCATCAGGCACCTTGGAACGAACCCCCCAACAACCCTGCGCTATTTTGTTGCACACATCATTATTCGATGGGATGCCCGACGGGTGTTGGTTGGTTACGCACACGAGATTGAAGGCCACTAATGCGGGAACCCTTGCGTAACGCACTTGCCTCTCACACCCAATCATTCCGGACAGCATCAAATGTCTTCCTTGCGTCCGTATCTTTTGCACTCTGGCCCTCCGCATCGGCCGAGGACTGTACCGAGGTGGGGATGAACGGCTGGAGTGCGGACGATCTGTCCAATCTTTGACGCTAATGCACCTTTCAGCTCCGGCAATGGCATTGTAGACAATTCTTTGACGCACATGTGTATAACTTGCCGATCTATGATATTTCGAGATAAACCAATGGGCGAGATCAGGGCGTCCTTCCAACAACCGATCTCCTTTTTCCATAGCGTCCCGAGCTTGGTCTACCTGCGCGCTTGAGAGGTCTTTCCATTGCACCTCGGGCGGAAAGAATTCCTTGCACACTGTATTCGCAAGCCTCTGAAATAATACCGATCAATACTATGTTGCTCGGTACCTAACATTCTTACCTGCAATTCTTGCCATCGACGAGAATGCTCAATGCCGCTCAATTGGAGTATGCCCTTTATTTCCTGCGCCTGCGTTTTTGCATTGACCTTTGAGGATTCCAACATTGTCTGGGCCTGGTATCGTACATGGTGTGGGCTGATGTTGGGGGTCAATGGTAATGTGGGTGTTGAGCAGGGGTCAATGCACTAGTGATAGCGCTATCAGCCTTGATCGTCCGGATCTACTCGTGTCCACCCCTGCTTTCCGGTGGCCGGAAGAAATGAGACTAACCCCAATGAGGCCTCCCTCCTAACATAAGGTACATTTCTCACCGTACCAGGCACGTTCTAAAACATACTACATGCCTACCAAGAAACCCAGAAAGAAGCACACAGATACGCCTACACATTGCAATCAACGTGTTTGGAATAGTACTTTAGTATCTCTGGTTTTACTAGAGTGATTGGTATGGTTGGGTGCGGAAAAATTGGGGTTTGTCTCAATTTTTCCGTCCACCAGGAGAATTACCGCCAAGGCGCTAGCGGAAGCACTCACTTAAGCCAGCACCAGGTGCCGGCGAAAGTCGTGACGACAGGGGCTTATTTCGGTGGCAGCCGGGCTCCCGGGCAAAATAAACCCTTATCACGCTAACATTTGAATGGGAAGTAGAATGTTCTGCCCAAGAACTGACTGCGTGGCCAAGCGAAGCTGCGTGTGCCGCTGGAGAGTATCCCAAATCTATATTCACAGTGCCGAACGCTGCAACATCGGTGCCCTTGCTACACTGAATCCCAGGACGAGCTTTATGCTGAAGCCTTTTCAATGAATCTCCTCATCTACAGGTCCCCGCTTGACAATCGTGACCGGTCCAACGTATATATGCCTTGCCCATTTATAGTAATACACCAGCGATATGAACACCATAAATCCGTACATAACCACCGCCCAATTCATCGTATCTCGGTGCACCGGGGTCACCGCAGGCCAGAACGCAAAGAAAAAGATGGGGGTAAGGAAGATTAGCGACGTAATGTTGATCGCTAAACCGTATTTCCCAAGCGACCATCGCCGTTCCGGTAGCGGTTCGCCTCCCAAACGTCTCCAGACTAGGCAGGAAATGGTGATGAAATAGGAGCTCAGGAGCGACACAACAACGAGGGAGATGATGGCGTTCAATGCGGTAGCAGAACCTATGTTGATCAGGGATACGATCAAGGTGGTGGACATGGAAATTATGACTGCGTGAAGGGGAATGTGCATATTGGGGGACACCTGTTTGGTGATTTAGCTGAGAAACCGGTGATCGATCCATGAAGGACTTACGTATGCTACCCAATCCGCACCAGGGATGCCTTTGTCGCGCGCAAAGGACCACAGCTGCCTCGAAGATGTCGCCACCTCGCTCATTGCACAGGCACTAAGGTTGATAATCACGACAGTTACCATGATATTGGTTGCGGCATAGCTTTGCGTGGCATTATAAAAGACCTGGATGAATGGGTACCCAGTAGCCGTATTGACAATCTCGGAAAGGTCTCCAAGACAGAAACACATAGTCACGGCCATGAAGAGACCCATCGCCGCGTTGAGATAGACAGACCACATCATTGCTTTTGGGATAGTTCGACCGGCATCCTTTGCTTCTTCCGCTGGATTTAACATTAGCGGTGTTGTCAACAAGCACGGATGTGGATCGCTCACACATGTGAACGACACAATCGAACCCTAACAAAGAGTTCATAGGCGTGAGAAGACCGATCATGGCGGATAGACCCTTCGAAGGCCATCCACCTCCGTTCGTAAAGGTTAGCAAGGCGTCCCTCGGCCCCAATCGCGGCGACAAGAACCATAGTGGGACAGCAACGGCGAAAATACCCAGAATGTGAATGATGACGACTACACCCTCAATAGCTGGTAACCTCTTCGCCAGAAAAGTGTTGAACAAGACGCAGAATATCACGATCGCCCAGACGATCAGAGTTCCATGCCATCGTTCAGGGACATAGGTGGGATTATTCAGGATAATCAAACCCTGTATGACGGTTCCAACGATGAAGGTACTACCCAGAAGGCCGGCCTGCCACCCTGTCATACAGATCCATCCTGTCTCAACTTGTTAGAACCTGACCGGGATGTGCGGGGCGGCAATGCTGTACCAACTAGATAGCTCAAGAATTTCTGATACTTTGGTGGCGCGAATTCCGACACCCAATGATACTGACCTCCTGCAGAAGGCGCCCTGAAACTGGTCAACGAAGCCCGGACGCAAACGAGTAACAAGCCTACATGGATGCCATCTCAGCCAGACTGGCATAAGTCATCCAGGCTCCGACCGCGACCACCAAATAACCCCAGAACAAATCCGCTGTGCCGCCATTGAAACCAACGAACTGAACGCTTCTGATCACTCTGTCAGCCATGCCCGAGGTGGACCAAACGTGATTGTATGACATACGCCAGTAGAACTTCCCAAGTGCAAATGAGGGTACTTGCAAAATCGAACATGGACAAGCTATGGAAAGTCCGCTGTTCGATTTCGTCAACACGTATTTAGGACACAACGAGTTGGGGCGCAATGCGAGCGTCGTCTTACCCGGACCACCTGGGGTCTTCCCAGAGTTTCCATGTCGACATGGTCCTGTTTTGTCCCTCTCCATTTCGACTTGACGAGTGTATGCCCCGTATTGTCCAGTCGATCCATTGGATATTGCTCCGCGTTGTCGTTGACCGCAGAAGTCCAATCACCGTTGCAGTGTTCTTTAGCGTCCATTTCGAGTTGATGTTTAACGAACCGAGAAGGAGGACAATGCAAGTCACCGATGGCAAGTGCGCAAGAGCGACGTTGTTAATGAATCACAGGCGACAGCACGAAGATAATTGAAGGCGGACAATGGGGAAGTGGGCTACAGTATGTATGCCAGCAACAACGATGGCTACTAGAAGTAGTACATTGCGATCTTGCCATGTAGGCAGCTCATAAGCGCGGTCCGTGCACTGATGCGCTCGCCGGATTTTAGTGGGGGCACCCACGCTTAGCGCTGTGCTGCGGGGAAGTTCGAGATCGCCTCGCTACTGTGACTTCGTACTTCGTAGTACATGTACTTCGTAGGGGGGTTAACCGTTAGATCTGACAAGGATGATAATTAAGGTGACGGCTAGGAACAATAATCCCTGTCCGAAATAACAATGGATCCCGGCCGTGGGATACGAAGTACTTCTACTTCTACTTGATCGGCTTGCGTACTTCGTGTTAGGGGGGTTAAACGTTAAATCTAACAGGGATTATTAAGGTGACGGCTGGGCAAAATAATCCCTGTCCGAAATAACAATTAACCCGCCGGATACGAAGTACCATCACATGGCGGAGAAAGGATCTATCGTTGAGAGAGCCATCGGCTAGTCCACGATACTACAAGTAGGATAAGGTATCTGCCAACTGAAAGCCCCAGGCTTGGCTATTAAGATACGCCGCCACCACCGCTCGCTCACCTTGATTGGGACCACACGATAAGATAGGCGGCCACTCTTTGAACTCCACAAGGGTGCGGGATGGGTGCGGAAGTCCTTTTCTGTATCCAATCAAAGGTAGAGCAGTTACCTCATTAGGCTTAGTGGTGGAGATGGAGTCCCATGCAAAGTTTGGGTGGAGTCACCAAAGTTAAGTCGCCAAGGTCCAGACGTGCGAGAGTGCTGCACAGTCAAGCCATTGGTGCCATGTAGACTCCATTGCCGGCCCTTTAAGCAGCGGTACTAGCGTGTCAAAAGCCAACCACCTGCAATGTTCCAGATTATGTAGCAGTCATCAGCGCATGGAGGTTTACACTTGATAAACAACAGTGCAATCGTCATCCCTCACTACGGAGTTGGTACGTTGCTTACCTGAATTACCCTGCCTTACTGTATTGCACGGACCTTGTCGCACAAATAGGGGTTACTTACCAGCTAGGAGTGATTGTCACCTCTCCAGTCTTGGTATCGCTACCACTTTTCCGCGTCCGTGGCGAGACGGGAACATTGTCCCGTTCCGGCAAGCGGCAATGTATAAGCAGAGCATGTCTTGATCAGGTCGCTCCATCGGCTGTCGTCCCCGTCATTTACTTCACATGGAGTGGCGTCCGCCAATACACTTAGTTCTAAGATCGGCACTCGGCAGCTCATTTCTGGCCTGAAGTGTTTCTACTTCTAATTCGCCGGCGGGCCAGCCGACGGGAACCCTTCCCCCCGGGCGCCGCTGAGCATGAGATACAAGCTTGTGCAAGGCGAATAAATTGTCACAATATACCACGAGATTAACTGTTATCTCGGACAGGGATCGTTCTGCCCTGCCGCCACTCAGATTAACATTTAACCCCTCTATCACGAAGTAGAAGTGGAAGAGCTTTTGATGGCTGTCAAATCCCTTAGTTCTCTAGATCTGTCTACAACATCGGTTGCTCTTGGAGTCATCATTGCGCACCAAACGTATTGCCAACGATGTCGACACCGCTGAATCGCTATCACCCTCCGTTCTTCCAAGTTACTCCCACCGACCACACCGCATGGATCGCCGTCGCTACTGTCTTGGGCCTATGCTGCACTCTGGTGACTTTGTTGATAAGATTCTTCGTTCGATTTGTGATCCACCCACCGCTTGGCCGTGATGACCTTCTCATTTTTGCAGCGACGGCAAGTACCATTCTATCTGTTGTTGTGACCCAGCTAACGAGGACTAAGATGGCTGCAACGGTACAATCATCAATTGTCGTGTACGGGGTCTCAAACGGGCTCGGCAAATCTGTGGAGCTGATCACTCCTGATGCGTTGTTGAAAGTGGAAAAGGTAGAGTGCCAGATTGATCTACTTGTGCTTTTGTAGAGGTAATTCTTCCAGGCCGCCTACGCGAGTGATATACTATATCTATTGTCTGCGTACCTTTCGAAATGCTCGGTCACATTCTTGCTCCTTCGTCTGAGCCCTGCTTCGTGGCATAAGGCCTTCTACGCGACGCTCGCCGGGTTGACTGTTTGCGTCGTCGTGTCTATTATGGTCATGGCTTTGCGCTGCGATCTTTCACAGCCCTGGGTTCTTTTCCATCAGAAGTGCACTGCTGCTCTGGTACCTCCAATCATCCCATGCTTTTATCTCTCACTCACTGACGACTAACATAGCTACTTCGATGGCAAATCCTAACTGCTCTCGATATTTTCACCGAAGTGGTAATATCCGCTATGTCGGTCTACTTAGTTCACGACCTCCAAATGGCGTTGAAGAAAAAGTTCATTGTTGTTGGGCTTTTTGGAATTCGACTTGCGTGAGTTGGTTTCTCCCTTGTATCTCGTTTTCGAAATTTGGTCTCAACATCGCGGTATCACTTTGCTCGTTATCAGCAACTGCGCATTTGTCGTCACTAATTAAGGTAATAGAGCTATCCCCTTCCTGATTATCCGGGTAGTCAGTTTCCCCCGTTACCATCTCTCAAATGATCCTACATACGCCCTAACGTATTTCTACATATGGACGCAAACTGCGCTCTACATTTCTCTGATCACAAGCATAGCGCCATGTCTCAAACCCTTCGTGGTGGGGCTCAACACCGGATATGGCGCTTTCGATACAGAATATGTCGCTACGGGGCCAGGAAGTCTCGACTTTGGCGTCAATGGAAGAAAGCGGTCGACTGTGGATGGACTTTCAGGTAAAGCGTCCACGGTAGCAAATATGAAGCGTAGTCTGAACCCGAAGACGGCTGGTCGAATCGAGGAGCGCGCTGAGGTGATAGCGACGAATGAGGAATCGGCAACGGCCCAGGACAGCAACAGTATTGGGAGCAACGAAAGTCAACAAAGAATTATTCGGAAAGATGTTGAATGGAGAGTGGAGTATAGCTCAGCGTCGCCGTCGGTCCATGACCCCCTCCAAACAAAAGGAACTCCACCGTTTTAAGACAGCCACTATGCTTCCCACAGAGTGCCAGAAAGTGAGCTCTACTCATCTTGCCGATGGCCGTCCAGTAAAGGCGGGGCTGGGATCTCGGGGCACCTCGAAATGCTTGTCACGGAATCGAGAGCTCAGGGCGGCTAGACCTAAGACACGACCTTAGCGAGCTGCCTATCTGATAATGAGTGATGGAAGCATCAGCTAATTGGCATGATTATGTATATCTACAGTTTGTAGCATCAGCAGCAAGGCAAGCGAAGGGCTTCGGGGTGGACGATTAGGGTAGATTGGGATAGTGTCAGAATTCAGAAAGCCTACATTAGCCGCAATAATCACCCGCCTTAGTGGGGGCCTCCATTTTGGCCGATTATTGCGGGCCATTCAATTTCTGACAGATAGTGTCTGGACCTTTGTGAGACATGAACGGAGATCAGTCTGGACAAGAAAAGCTGCAATTGCATTCATAGATTAAAAAATGATGACTTCGGTTAGAATAAACCTTCGAGGCCGACCTCTCTGGACAGTGTGATTGGGCGCAGTCTCAGGTTCAACTGCCGTGCTCGAAGCAGCTGCGATTAGCTGGACGGACTACCTGGCTACCAAGAAATACAAGATGCTAGTGCAAAGGAGAGAATGGACTTAGGGGATAGACTTTGGAGGGAAATTTCTGGTTGCAAAGGGTACGGCGACGGTGTGGTGTAAAATAGAACTCGAAGATTGAGCATATCGCTTTTCCTTCGGGACGCTACGAGATCATCTGCAATCTGTACGATATCAGTTGTTGAAGTATAAGCGAAGGTGAGAGTGGATGCCTTAGGCGCCATATGCGCCTCAGCTCTACCACCTCGCAGTTTGTCGCGAACACGGGGCGTCAAGACAGCCTGAGAGCCCATCATTTCGGTTCCTCGAGAGAACATTTCACAGATTCAAGTAGAAGGATCTCACACCTCAATTGGAGGACGCTGTGATGGATGATGTTCCACCGGGGCTGTCTCTCATGGCAGGGTCTCAAAGCCACGAATCAAGCCTGCCGTGAGCAGAAGGTGGGCTTCGTCGAGCACGATGCGGTCCAACCGATCCACTGCATGCAGAGCACGGGCAAAGGCCTGGCGATCTCGATTTCCACTAGCAGCAAACTCGGCACGGCGTGTAGCTGCTGCGGGGGTCACCGAGGGCTCGTAGCAGGCAGATGACATTAAAGTAGATCCTATCTCGAGCAATCAGGGGTGCGTGCGGACTAAAGACGCGCTGTAGTCTGACCTCGATGACGGGCCTACTTCCAGAGATCGCGGCGATCCTTGAGGCGAGAACCCATCTGGTGTCGCTTGCCCGACAACGCGAGGGTGGAAGCATCGCGGCCTGCATGCAGGGACGCACAAAGGTGGGAACGTAAATCAAGTAGCGAATGAGAGGATGACCTACCGCCGGGGAGAAGAAGCTCGGACTTGTGGTAGCCGGTAATGAAGACCACCAGCCTAAACGAGATGTATAGGTTGAATGCAGACTCCTGATTGCACCATGCGGTGCCGACCAATTCCTTGCGACGAGGCGGCAGCCCGGATGTCTAATAGATCAACACGCTGAGGAGACAAAGGAGCTTCTGGTCTGCCAGCAGGTACTGGTTGGCAGCGGATTCACGCAAAAAACGCATTTTGGGCTTTATCAACCGTTTTGCATTATCATTCCATCTTGCGTACCTGTTTGGCGGCATGGCTATCCTCTTCGGTCATGCCTGGCTTGGACTTTGCTGTGATCCTTATGATAGTGGTGGCCTTTCTGGCTGCGTCTGTTGGTATGCCTATCAGGCTATAATATTATTTGCTGTTGGTTGAATGTTGTTGCTGGACTTGACAATTCGCATTTCGATAGGGCTTGCAAAGATCTCCTATATAGCCAGGGTGAGGTCAATCGTGGACGGCTGGCTACCCTTTCACTGCTTGAAGGTGGGCGACTCTCCTTGGTCAAGACTCGCAGCTTAGCTTCAGCGGGTGGTGCAGGTTGAAGTCTCCGACCACCAAATGCTCGTCATTTGGGTTCCTAGCGAGAGCCGTTTAGAGTGTGATCTACTGGCTCCGTCCGTGATCATGTCCAATTATTGGCCTCCCATCGTTAGATTGGAGAGGGGTTGTATGTGCTGTGGAATTGTAGGGTCTTCTGCGTGACAATTAGAGCTTTTCCATCGTGGCTTTCGGTGCTTTAGCTGCCCCACGGTATGGGTTTCGTGCTAGATGTTATAAAGATCGCTCTCGAGTCGAGCGAAGTGGCTTTGACGCTAAAATGAGCCGCTTTGACTTCTATTGTTGAGCTTCGTTCTCAGACCCTGTACAATGATTATTGTGGAGGTATGGTAGTATTTAGTGCGCCCCCGCATCGTAACGCGCAGCCCAACTCCTACTATGATCTACGGAGGCAATCGATGCTGATGCTGACGACGCTAACTCTGATTTCCGTTCTGAAGACGTGTGTGTTCTTGGACCACGAAGTACGTCTAATACTCTTGGTTTCTGCTTCTAGCTCCAATTAAATGTCTTGAATTACCGTGACCTGTAGATGAAGAACCTGATGACTACCAAGGCTGTCAGCTCCGATAAGCAACAACGCTGACTACACTGGTCACACCAGATCTTTGAAAGGTCTGTCTCTGTGTCCATTATCGAACAAGAAATGAATCTGAACGAGATTAAAGCATTATATCTATTACGAGATTCCTAGAAGTTCTGCAAGACTATAGCAGGTGGAGAACTGCAACTTGAAATGGTGTGGCTCTAGTGGTTAGAGTGACAAGCTTTTGTAATCGGATTAGCCTTAGAAATATTTGTACTAGTCTGAACATCCAGAACCCATAATCATACCTCCAAGACCTTCAACCTTGTCATCATGTGTTTGTACATTATACCTCTTTACCTCCTTTGGAACCCATAATTGTATCTTCAAGACCTTCAAGACCGTCAGCTCTGTTTATACGTTATAGTACACCTTCGTTAGCGCCAGAAATGTCGACACACATATCTCTTGAAGACAATGAATCTGCTCCGTGCAGAGATCAAGATGCTCTTGGTCAGCAAGCGTCTACATGAAAACACAACGAATCTAATAGCTTTATAGTGCGCCCTCATTTGCAACGCGTTGGAAAAACCTATATCCAGGGATCGCACACTCTTACTGGGAAAGAAGTGAGAGATCTCACTCGACTTGGTGTGGAAGAACTTGGAGGTGAAGAACGACTAGTTTTTATTGGCGAGAAGATTTTGTGTACGAGGTTGCAAGCAGACAGCAGGCAGGCTCATCTCAGGGGTCTTCTTGATAAGTTTAGCGATGATGTCCGGAAGCATTTCGAAGAGGAACCTTTTTTCCGGAAAAGTACCTGCATCGGTATGGATCGCCCCGGTTCTAGAGGTATCTATACAAGATTCCTGATACAGGAGAAATTGAGTCCTACAGGTTTGCAGCTTGAAGGGAAAGATCAAGATGGAGAATTACTCTTGAAGGCCGTAATATCAATAGCTCTTAAGTAAGAGTTTTGGCCTGCTTTAGAATAGTTAGTATACCAAAGATCGCAGAGGGATTGAGTTTGAACGATGGAGTTTCTAGTCACGCGACACTAGGATTTTAAATTTATCGACTCTTTGATTTTAGCAATCCGTCAAGGATGGCAAAAGCTTCGGCTTCGGCTTCGGCCTTGTCGTTATTGAAATCGTGAAATGCAATGGTGCCTATTTTGCCAGGCAATATAATAGACAGCTAAGACGCTATCATTCTTATCTCCATCTTCGCCACCTGCTTGTACTGTCTTTCCGCACTCGAGTATTCCTTGAACAAAGTATGTAGCTGGGCATTAGCAGCTTTTCCAAACTTGCCTGATGTGAGAGACAATCAGACTAGTCGACGAATCTTACGAGATATACAAGAACTGAAGTTTGTGAGAGTACTTGCAAGACCTTTACATATATGAAAAACGAATCTATCTAGAACCATTTAGTGGCCGGCTAAGCTCTTCAACTCAGAGCTTCGGTTCCGGAAATCCATTAGACACTGTATTCAGCATGACACCGGACGACAGCGTGAGGTATTTGCTGTGGTGTTTTCAACCCAAGTCTGGCCAGGTACGTCAGTGGTAAGTGCCATAACGGCAATGCAAAACAGCTAAGGGCATCGAGCAGGGCCTGTGCGCCAGTGGCTGGAGGGAAATTGAGAAGGCTTCGGCAGGCTTGGACACGATGATCGACCATCTCCAGATGAGCTGCTGCGTCGGCAGCCTCCATAAAACGGACGATCGAGATTGTACTTCCTGCAGCCTGCTACTTCTGCGATAGCAAGCAAATGGCCGCTGCCACTCTGCGCACTCGTCTGATTATCGATGTCGGGGCATCGCTGTGTTCACTTTCGCGAAAGACGTCAATCTGCTCATGGCAACGCACGTTGTCGCTACACTGAACGCACCTTCGCAAGGCACCTTGGGCTTTGCAGTTGAGTCAGCAATATATACCTAGCAAGATAGAGAGCTGCCGATATCCGGAATAGATGCAATTGAAGACTGATTCTGACAGCCAAGAGTCCCGATAACGGCGGCTAGTTGAAGGTCCCATATTCACTGTCCCAATTTGTGCTTCTAACATGGCTACAAGGTGGCAACGTCTCCAATTTTGGTGGTGCTGCCAATGTCTTTATGATGCAATATTGAACCATAAATGGTTGCTTTCGCGCCTACAAGCCCATCAACTCTTCTGCAAGACTCCGCGCCATGTTGACAGTCGCTTCCGATGGCTTGCCACGTCCTGTTCGTGGAATTCTCACTTGAGCTAGTGAACAGAAACCGGAACATTACTTCAGCCAAAGCCGCGAGTTGTCCCAAGTCTGCCACACTGGGAGATTATGCGTGTGTCATGTTACAGAAACGTTGGAATGATCATCAACTGTTTGAACCGCACGGTACCGGATCGTTGTGAGACAGTTGAAAATCTGTACCAGCTGGATCTGACTGTTGGTTAAGACGGGTCGCAGCATGAACTGATACGCGATCCGGTAATCAAGGGTATCGTGTCGAGGACCCATCCTGGGGAACGGTGAAGCCTCGACTGCCGCTCGAGTCGATGGGGCGTTGAATTGAACACATTCTCAGGATCCACCGGCGGAGCCCAGAGGGTCTTCCAAGCCCCAGGCGATGGTTTAGCAAAAGACCAGAACGTCCGTGGACATTATGGGGCCCATCGGAGCCATGGGGGGATGTGGGATCGGCGAGCAGGGGTAGGAGCCTATGACGAGGGTGATGCAATCAACAGACAATCTCCTCCTCTAGGCCTTCTGCTGAAGAAATCTCGCTGACTTATGACAGTCATCGCCAAGTTGTGCGTCGTACAGGGCAATTTTCAATTGGCTTCGTAGCTCGAAGTAGGCCTTTCGATCCCACGTCCACTTGCTAGCTGCTGACATCCTACCGCCCACTTCGTAGCGTACGGTGATACCGCTAAGGAGAATCTTCATAAGGGCTCAAGAACTCCAGGGCGCTAAAGAGCTGCAGCATGGAGGATTTTCAAAACAAATCCAGGTTTGATTCATTAGTAGAAGTCGAAGACCAGGAGGCAGAAAGCTCGTACGAACATCAATCAGACGGAAAGCTCAAACTCGGACAACCTGTCAGGCGAGGACGAGACGCAGAGCTCAAAATCCCGTGGCCCGTCAGATCAAGAGGCAGAGACCTCAGACGATGGCCAACCGTCAAAGTCAGACATTCGGCGATCAACAAATGCCTGTTTTGACTTATCATCATCTAAGTCATCATCATCGAAGTCATCCACTTAACATCAGGCATCAAAACAGCTTAATGGTGATTAATGGTGAAACCATGTTTCGAAACCGTGTCAAGGATCTAGACGCGTGTCGCGAATGAAAGTTTAGTGTGCTCACTATACGACGTGGGCGCGACTGCTTACAAGGAAGATCTTACGAGGCAAATCTTCGCCCCATTTCATGAAACAGCTGACATGACGTACACGAACGTCAGCTTGGTAGCACGCTAGTCCATGTACTGTACAATCGAAGCTCGAGGCGTTTGACAGCGATTGTTAGCGGCAACGTAGCGCATGTTTCGAGTGGTCCAAGCAGCATTGTCAAGAAAGTACTAGGACAAAAATACCTGTAATCTGAGCAGGGATCGAACGGTCAAATTCGGGCTTCAAGAGGTCGACCATACCTGTTTCGTCACACTCTTATTATTTTGTTTTGCAATCCGTGCGCTTTTACGAATCTCCGGACTCGTCTGTTTCTGGGTCGATGCGCTTCTCTGTTTCGGTAGAGGCGATTTAAGGTCTATGCCTCCTCTTAGATGCGAACTTGATTTTGATAAGTCTAAAACGGATTGCACGCACCTTTTCTTCTCCACCCCCAGCCCTGGCAGCCAGTCTCGGATGCTGGTGGATCGGATCCATGGTGGTGTTTGCTTGACATATTGCTTCTCGTCAGGCAGAAAGCGCTTGTGAGACTTATGCCGTTGCTGCTGAATGCCGAGGTGCTGCGCCTCCAGATCCCCTAGGTATGCATGCGACGTATTTTCTTCGTTCGTTTCGATGTCTTCCTGTGAAGGGGTCTGGGTTCGCGACAAGGGTTCCGATGAGGCAGCATGAGGTGCTGGCGAGCCGGATTCGACGGCTTACACCTGTACAGCGAAGGCGAGATAATGGGAACGAGCAAGGAAGAATTGTACGCGGACCTCCTCGATGTTGGCGGCGATGGGCTTCGCCCTGCCCGTGGCATGGCCGATATCGTGCTCTTTGCTCAAGTGCTTCCCGACCGTGCGCTTGCTTCTGCTCACAAAGGACTGGCTAAGCTTGCAGGCCGTCTCTCCGCACCAAAGTTCCCAGTCTCCCCAGAGAGGGGATGGTAGATCATTTCTTCAGCGCCGAGCACAGTTAAATAAATATCACGATTTCGATATCCCCGAAATTAAGTATCTGTGATTGTAGCTAGAGCTTGTCCCGTTCCGGCGTTTCGGCGTTATGCATGGGAGAAAGAAGCTTTCAGAGCCTGTCCATGAGTGCTGCTTTTAGATTTCTGCTGGCTACAATACCTTACATACCTTGCGCTCACCTCTTTGCTTCATACCATCATCCTTGGGGAATCTCCCTGACCATACGACGACGCATAGTGACGGCTGGGTAAGTGCCTTTGTTCTGGCATTCACATCTCTACTCGTTATACTAATACATGCAGAGATCTCATAGTGCTGTCTCGAGGCGGCAATCCCCTTGAAATTTGGGTCACTCTCACGATTCATGTAATCACTACGATCCGGACTACTGAGAAAGACACGATGCGCTCTTGTATTGCGACAGCGCCTCCTCCAAGCTGCGGACGTCACCTATCGCCGCCATCGAGATTAGACGTGAACAGCTACACACTTGGACGATTATCGAAGGCAGGAGCTGGAAATATACTGAACATACTGTACTCAATGATCGAGACATTGAATGAGTTGCTCAGTATGGAGGAGTTGATTGATGGAACATGGGAGATAGCTGTACTCAAGTCGTATGGCCCTACCTTACAAGCTATACTTGGCGAGAAATTTCCTGGCTCGGATGTCGACCTAGATTACGACCCTACTGAACCTACCACCAGTGAGATGGAGAACTCGGATTACAGTGCGACAAAGACGCTACGCGAGCATTTGTTCATCAAGAGAGCAGAGAGAATGATCAAAGAGGGTCCGCCGATGGCTGCTAAATTTTATGAATATCTTGCAGCACGCACAAATGGTCGGTCGAGGGCGAGATCTTGCTTGTAACTTACACGTATAGCAATCGGGCGGCGAATTCAGGGCTCTCGTAAGCTTCAGACCACTCGATATTGTATTTCTTACGGATGTACACCCGATAGACTTGGTATTTTGTACATGTCAGGAAAAGGTTTGTGGAGTTGGGGGGACCAACAGTCACCACACTCATACTTGACTTGAGCTCGTAAATGATCGGTGATATGGGTACGGCCACATCATCGGGCACGTGCATGGACGGTATCACCTAAGTCACAAGATGGTGATGAGTTCCCAGTAGAGGCTTCTCTTTGGCATCGGCCTCCACAGTCAAGCTCCCCGCTAGGCACTTGGCTTTTCACCGTCTTTTGCGCTACTGTCCCGAGAAAGCGAGTCTGAGGTCGCACAGCTTTGTCATGTGAGCCTTGTGAGGTGATGTGGGATGGATACGTTGACGATGGCGGCAATGAATCGGTGCTTGAAGCTACAGAATAGCTAGCTCTTGGGCAAACTACCACTCCCCGTCTCCTATCCCATAACATCATTTCTCCTCAATCAGCACAAGTACGGCAGAAACCCCCCATGAAGCTACGAGTCAACTGGAAGTATGCGTCGAGGGAGCTGCGAGCACCTGCCATGCTCAGAACTGTGCCCCCGCGAGGAGAGTCAGTGGCTTGCATGCGCACAGCAATTAGTGATCGGAGCGGACACCATCATGAGAGACTAGTCGCTGCTCGGGATTTGCTGCTGGTCCCACAACTCAACTGGGTAGAACAGCATTACCTTTGAAAATCGTTGGCACCCTGTTCGACTCATTCTCCTTGCTAAAGATAGTCGAAAACGAGGGCCGGCCAAATTAATACCCACTGGGTAAATTCGATCTCCAGAATGCATACGTGATCAAGTGCTTCGTAGCTAGCCCAATGAAATCGAGAGGGTAGGTACTTGGGCAGGGAAGTTTCACACGAGTGCTGCTAGTGCTGCAAAATGCAAGGTTAGGTGGAGTATTCGAGTTTTGTGAAGATCCCGTACCGGTCCGGAATGAGCCAAGCTAGGATCGTCGATTGACCACCAGTATGCTAACGGCATTTACCTGTGGGTCTTTGTCGACGAGTACTGGGTAAAGACAATTCACTTCAACACCAGGCGCGGCCAATCCTTGACTCTTACATAGTAGTCGAAATCCACATGGCACCATAACGCCTTTCGAATATCCACCCCTCGTCAGTTTCAAGCCACTAATTATGTCCCTGTTTAAGAACGGCACAAAGCCAACTTACCACCGTGGCCTCAAACTAGTGTCCCAGCCTGTCGGGAATCACGAACATCAATGGTTTAGGGGCTTCATCGTCAGTATGCTGTGGGTTCAGTTTGGTGGAGAGCTGGGCAAAATCAACCCTTGTCATGCTAACATTCAACCCCCCTGATACAAAGTACCCACGAAGTATATATTGCAAACAAAGGCCCCGCCAATACAATCTCAGACTTTCTGATTTTTTCAAGCAATACTACGTTGGTCTTGGGTGCCAGACTACCGTCAAGCATCAATTCCAACTTATCTTTTCGACAACGCCATCTGCTCGTTCTCTACATTATTCGCCATGTCGGACAAACTCATACGTCCACAGTTGACCATCAACACGTCTCATTCAAACAAGCCTTTCAGTTGTCCTGTTTCGCCTCTGGATTTACCCGCGATGGATCTACCTACTACCGGCGTTGCCACTCCTGTTTCGCCTATGGTTCCAAGCCCAATTGGTAACCCTGCGGGTGTTGCATTTAGTTGGGACTATTGGCCAGGTTTGAAGATCACCATGAATCTCAAACTCGTCCAATCGTTAATTAGCTAAATCAGATAAAGGTCAAGCCGATGAGATGGAAGTGAAGAAGCGTCAAATATGTGGCCACCTCTTGAACTTGATTACCTTGGAGGGAATTACCGAGCTCAACGAGCTACGAACCAGTCTCAAACATTTCCTCTCTAAGCTCGACCTCCCAGAACATTTCTGGAGTAATCCTATTACGCAGGTCCAGCTCTTTTATTTTCTGGCAAAAAAGTTCAAGGAATCAATCCGTCTCCGTAGCAAAAGAGAATCTGATCCAGACGTTCGACAAGCATACCACAGACTGAACCAGGTAATGGACCAATGCGAAGCTAGAGCAGAGACCTGAAACTAGTATAACCGCCACCAACGAGGCAGGAAAGCGTCGGATTCGATGAAGAATATTTAGTGATGGTTGACAAAGCGAGTGGTAATTCTGATGATGGTATTGGCGAGAGCAATCATAGTGCTCCTTGGTCAGCAAGTCAAGGCCGGTGACCGCTCAATCGCGAAGCAAGTATCCAGGGTCGAACATTGTCTAGATCTCATTGTGGATAAGTTCGATGTACTGCGTTATTTTGCCTCACTATCACATGAGCGAGAACGTCTGATAAGACATCACGACCAGACAGCGGTGTGCCTTCATTTTTTCCATGCCCATATTCCTTCATCTGTTACGATCATGCACTACTATTGTCTTCTGGGCCAGATCTTGGCAAACCAGGCCAAGTCTAGCCTAGCCCGCCGCTAATCCCATTGAAAATGCACGTGACCGCGCACATACCGACTTTAGTATTAGTCAATACACACCCATATGATCCGCTCTACCTTATGTAGGCCCCCAACACCATCTTCCCTAGTAGAACTTTCGCTGAGTCTGCAACGCACCCCTCCCCTAACACATGTCCTTTTATCCATTGCCAGGTTGGCGACCAATCTCCATCGAAGAGATATTTATTCCTGTCAAAGTGCAAAAGGCGCTCCGGAGGTGCAGATATCGAGTTTGATCACCTTTGGGGGTTTGAATCCCGAAGTGGAAACATTCAGCTTGCATAACCACTATCCGCAAGTATTCGTGTGGGCCGCACTTTAGTATCCAGAGCACCTCGAACATCAAACCCCAAGCAAGATCGAAAACCCGGAGTGCCCATTGGAGTATGGGATAAAGTAAGCTAGAGTGCTTGTACGCCAACAGACCAAGGAGACAGTATATCCTAGCGTATGTCACAGCGAAAAGTGATCTGGGGATAGTGCAAAGTATATCATGACTTTTGGCCAACTGGATACTGTTCCCAAGCCTGGCAGCTGGATCTTGCCAGAAGCAAGGCAAGATTGACGAGCTGTTCCTGAATAAAGATTAGGTGTTTCTCCAACTTACCGCTCCAACAAATGCTGAATAGCAGTAGCTCTCCGTGTTCAGACCTTGCTTGTGCCCGTCCAATCCTTAACCGAAATTCCTGAGTTTTAAAAATCGAGCTAGCGCCCAACGAGGTAGCCGCTGGCGCCTCACTGGAGGGCGGGAGTTATCATGGGCTGTAGGATCTCGTTTATTAGCTGTGACTGGGTCTATCAAAAAGACTTCAATCCCTGGAAGCTTTGGTTTGGCATTTGGTACATCTGAGCCTCGCAAACTGATTAGGTGGAAATGAGCCTCAAAACTCGTCGGAAATCGAGAGTTGAAGGCTGGAGAAGGTTGCAGAATGAAGTGGTCTTACATTATTGATTGGGCAATCAGGGGTACATACCGTCCCGAGTCAACTTGAGAGCCAAAATTTGAATCATCAATGACTATACTGCATCAAATTCCCATGTGTTCGGGGTGGATGCGGCTCCAATATGTTTGGGTGGGTCGTCATACGCCAACACGGGGCACCAAATCTCCCAGGAAGTCTGACTCGCGATTACAAAGCACGTTATGCTTGATATGCAGAAAAACGAGGCAAAGTTGTTCTTTGACTGCTTTGAGTGCGTCTTTCAGGCCAGGATCATTCGGGTCCACATGATGCCACCGTAATCTAAACCAATAGAGAGGCTACTGGAGCCTTTGTCAAACGGCTGTATGTTCGGGTAGTAGAACACCCTTTCGATACATATCACAGCCTCGACCTAGATGGCAAAGTCCAAGCTCAAGCTGTTAAAATGGCAAGCTCTCGTCTATCACGTCAGTCTCTCTCAAGCTTCGAATAATTTCCTCATATATCATCTTCGCCGGCAATGGGGGCACCGCGTTCCCAATCTGCTTGATTATCGACTGGCGATTTCCGACAAACACGAATTCTAGTTGCAAGCAAAGCGGTCAGTATCTGTCAACCTATCGCTCGCAAAATTTTCATTGTGATCAATGAGCTGCATTGGAAGTGGACAGAGACTGCAATGCCTACTCACCCTGTGGAAATGTCTGTAAAGAAGCAAATTCACGCTCGGTGAATGGTCGATGACCGGTGGGATGAAAGTTGTTGGAGCCTCCAACAGTGTCAATAAGACTGCGTAGAGGTTGATCAGCATCATAGGGTCGTTGAGGGCACTCATAACTCCGAGGATAGGAATGGTTGCGGGCGTTAGGTGAAATTAGCTTAAGCACGGACGCAATAGTCTGAGAATTGTCATCGTGAGTCGGAGCAGGGAACATCGGGAGCGTCTCGCCATGTCTACAAGTGGTCAGCTATCCACATTATTGTCAAGTCGTCGTTTGTCAACCAATGCGCAGAACGTTGCAGCAGATCATTGAGCAAGCGAACAACCACAGTATAAAAGACGTACCTGGCAGCGATAATAATCAAGCGCTTACGAACCTGCGGAACCCCGTACTGAATAAAATTCATGATCTTCCATCGTACGCTGTAGTTTTGATCGATCAGGTTGTTGACGATTGACTTGAAAAAGTCCTGATTGGCTGGGTAGAGGAGCCCAGGTGTCTGTTCCATTGTCACAACTCTTGGCTTTGTCTTGCTTACCAAATCACCGACGGTCAGTGTGAGTACCTGCATCTCCTCAAAGTTCTTGGGCTTCCTGGTTTGAGCTGGACTGAACGGTTTGCATGGAGGGGAGATATGCAACACCGCGACCTGATATTGATTTGCTGGATAAATAGAGTCGTTGAGGAAGTACTCCACCGACGTACACTCACCGGTAGAGCCCCTGAAGTTGCTTCGAAAGGTCTGCATGGCATCAATATCGCTGTCCACCCCAAATCCTACCGTCATACCAGCCATTTGAGCACCACAGGCCATGCCTCCGGCACCGCAAAAGATATCACCAAAGATGTATCGGGTGTGCAGTTCAGGCGAGGTCTGGATGACTGGTTCCTCACGATTGAAATCCGTCATTGTAGCCAACATATCGACACTGTCCTCTAGTGGGTCTCGCACGGAGTCATAATTATGTCTCAGATCTGTGCGTATATCTGCAGGGTCTTCCCAGTTATCATCGTCGCACTCTTCGAATGCGAGACAACGAATGCAGCTTTCTTCAAAGCTCGTCGAGCTTTTCATTGCTTTCTGGGTCTGAGACTTATAATGGATGATGTACTTCAGCCTGCAAAAGAGAGTGTCTAGGCTCTCGCGTGGTATGCTCTCCGATAACCAACTTGTCGTATGTTGAATATTGAGAGAGTCGTAGCTTCGATTTGTCATTCTGAGCTCACGTACGCACAACACTTGGTCGAGAGAGATCTCGTCCTCCACTCCGGAGCCGTTTGAGAAAGTCTCCTCAATCCAGCAGACCTCGTTTGCATGGCAGGGCACAATGCCATTCAATCGCTGCGAGAGCCGAAAACGATGGCCATATATCAGAGGGCTCGCGTTATCGGGCTTGAGAATTCGACGGATGGCGATAAAGTCTCCATCCAACAGTTCTACAACTTTGCGCTTGCCCAAGAATATGGATTCTGGTTGGATGATAGGTAGGATCCTTGATTGCGGGATCGCCTCGTTCGACTCTGATGATTCTAAACGTACGTCAGAACTAACGAACAGCCAAGATTTGAGAGAGAAAGACAGCACCATCTGTTCTTGTACCCACGCTCTTGTGATCAAAAGGATTGGGACTGAGCATATCAAACTCGGTTGAAGCCATGTTCGAGGGATAGAATACGCAAGCGGTAAGGTGAGTTCTTGGACCTACACGAAGCCGATGATACAGATGTGACTTTTGAGACTTAGGGAGCAGGGTGGTTTTTTTGGTTGTGCTGGAGTGTCTTGACGACTTTAGGGAGCATCCAGAGTGTCTCAGAATTTCCAAAGAAACAAGAAATGGTTTCAGTTGTTATCGTGACTCACCCGAAAACCCAGTGAACTGAGTCGCACTCTCAATGGCGACGTCAAGAATGAGAAGAGCAATTATCAAGTTGAGAGCGATCAGACCTCAATATCAATTTGCGGTAACAAGCCATGCAATTGTCCGCATCGCAGCCTAGACGAAGTCCAGCCAATGTAAAATCAGATTTGGGGGCATACGTTTTCCAGCTGCAATCAGTAGTCAATCCAACCATTTCTTGTCGCCAGCAGCTAGAGCTCAGTTGCAGACTACTTGCGATGCGCAAGATGGACCAACATGACATTCTTGATTTTCCGGCGATCTTTACTTACGCGTAGATTGAGATGTCGCTATTGTGCTTCTCTTATGTGAATGAGGCTACGACAGAAGCAGTATTTTACACAAAAGCCACCATATTACCACAACTCAATAAAGAGCATGTACGTCCATTAGGCAGGCATCTCTGTTACAACTCTCGCTACATAGAATTAGCTGAGCCTTGTTTCCCTGCTTTAGCTCCTTTGGTGTTCAGTATCTCAAAAAAAACAGCAATACTTCTTCCGCGAGTAGCTTTATTTCGAACCCGAAAATTCTCGTGCACTCGAGACGCAAAATCGGCAGTCATCGCTCCCTATCCTCTTGATATTTTAGCTTCTTACTTGAGCCTCTCTTCACCTGAGTCGAATGCGAGAGCTTGACTTCGCAATGCCTATATCACGCCTCTCTTCTATACCTTCGGTGTTTGCGCTCTGTTGAAGGTCTTGGTATACTCTTGATTGAGAACTGCATTCGTTTCCTCCTTATCACTTCTCGGTCCCTCGCCCACAGTTTCTCCTGCTAATCGCAACTCTAGTCACCGTCCTAAGGGATATTCGTCTGGTCTGCATCCACTGACATGACCTTCTCTTCGTCCAGCCATCTTCCAACACGATCGATGAATCACTCTCAGTCTTCTGACCCTGCCACGCTTTCCCCTGAGCTGGCCGACGCTCGGCAGTTGTGTATGAACTGAAATTTCCACACCTCCGCCGCGACGATCACCCGGTGGCTTGGGCGTCTTCCCCAAGACCTTCCTTATAGCAAATTTGTTCGAGTGGTCGGCAAGATGTGCGCCTACGCGAAAGATACGCAGAAGTTGGACTTACCCTCCGTATATCGCATCAGCTGTTCGGTGTTCCTCTCCACTAGGATGAGCACAAGCGACCACGCTCTTGATGGTCGTGAAGACTGGGACATCTGCGCTCCGGTATTGACCGTGAGCAAGGCACTCATTAGAGGCAAAGGTCGCACTATTGATGGCGCCAGGGCCAGCGTTGCTTCAGTGGCATGCTGCCGCTTTGTTACCGCGCAGATCCACTATCTGATCCTCTCCAGCATCTTTGAGGGGTCTGACTATAAAGAAACCGGATCGGCTCGCATACGACACCTCCTGAGCTGTTCATATGTCTCGAATCTCCTCCAAGATCAACAGATTCGGGCAGGGACGCAGATGACAAAGATGTGGGTGGCTGACCCTATCGTGAAAGGCGAATGTACTTGTCAGAAGAGTCGTATCGAAGAGACAGAAGCGGGAAATGTCATGAGCAATTGCAAAGGCTACTCAAGCTCTGCCTGGAAATGTTTAGTCACTAAAAACGTTCTACATGTGTGACTCACTGCATTCGATCTGTTTAGGTGTATCGAGCCCTTACAATTCCAACGAATTCGTATAATTGGAGAGCCACATCCAGAGACTGTTAATGCCCGATCTTCCTGCCCCCAATATCGCTGGCTTCGTCCTCATCACTGTACCACTGTGCTCTCTTCTGCCGATGACCTTGCTCGATCGCCTTTCTTGGCCATCTTCGCCGCGTTTTTTATCGCCTGCTTACGCGCTTTACCTGTCAATGTCAAATCAATATCGTATTTTGTGGTCGCTTGCAGGGTGACGGGGCGAGAGAAAACCACTTGGACGGCCGCGATTTCGATATTGCATCGGACTCCGTAGCCGCGGTAGTGTTCTACTGCACTCCTTGCGAAAAGCCTTCGAAAGTACTCCTTTTCACCAAGAAGCTTTGATCCAGTCGTCCAATATATCTTGGGCATCGACATAGCCGTCTTCGGTGTCGATCTGCGGGCTCATCGTGCCGTCGATGACTAGACCAGCTTCTTCCGCCAGCTCGTTCGCATATGCTTGACATTCTGACCAGGTTTGCGTATCTGTGATAGTCCACGTAGCTTCCTCCCCTTCCAGAGCGCGCAAACCCGAAGTCTTGCCAGGGCGACCCAGGCTCATCCACGCTTGGAGTAATGCTGCTCGCTGGGATTTGAGAACAGTGATCAGCACCCTCTGTGCGAGAATAATGTTGGGTAACGCGTGGCCAGCGAGCTCGGAACGAATCATAGTGAGATCCTGGACGTCTGCAAGTAAGGTTGATACCTGATTCTTGTCGACTGAAGGTACTGCGCCAGATTCCCTTGCGATGTTGAATTTGGTACTCGCCTGGCTTAGCATATCGGGTAGACCATCCACAAAGCAAAGACGCTCGATAGCAGTGTCTGATGCCCAGAGTGTTGCTAGTTCCAGTGCAGTGTCACCAGTACCACACCCTAGGTCCAGAATCGAAGCTGCTCCTGAATGGAGTCTAGGCACCTTCCGTGCAAGCTGTTTAGCGGTAGGGAGGGATTTTATCGAGATCAGATCATAGTGGTTGACTAGTTGCTCTGGGTAATAATTGCGGAGACTTGGAAACTGGTGATGACTGTCTGCGTCCTGTTGCTGTTGCTGAGAGATCCGATCGCGAATGATATCGTGATTGAGGTGATTCTCACATTTGACGACAGGCACCTTGGGAACGGTCATAAGAAACTCGAGAATAGTAGGCATAGTGAAAACTGTACCATGCTGTCAGCGTCGGGCATGTGAGTGATCAATGCTGCTAATAAGTCGACAGCTACAGAAGTTCGGGCTTACCCTGAGCTGTGTTCTTATGGGACGACCTAGAGAGCTGCTGCAACGAAGGAGCAAACGAATGGAAACTGGAGGAGCAGAAGCATAGAAGAGGGGCGAGCGACAGAACGAGAGTGAAGACTGTGTATATCTGGTATTCAGAGGAGTGCTGACACTAATCTTCTGATAATCTATCGAAGTGCCTGCAGATCTTTAGCGGAGCGAAATCCGGATGAAGGTTGTAAGATAAGTAGAAAGAGCAGAAGGAGGATGAGGTATCACTTTACTTACGTATTTGACCAACCTCTTTCCATTTACGTCTTCATCGCATTGATATCACCACATGCCTAGGGAGGACATTCATACACATGTTGCCCATCTGTCAGGATATCGAATATTTGTGGCAGTTTTTCGATGTGCTGGAAGACAAGTCTTCATCCAGAAATCCCTTGTTCACAATCCCAGGCCTTAGCATGCTTGCTCCGCTTGTGGTCCAGCCCTGACCATAGCACTCAAGAACTTCGCACCGAGTGCAATGTCTATTCGAGGCGATAACGAGCGCGGCATCGCCCATATAGAATGCAACTTCTCATACTTGCGAAAGCTTAAGGTATTCGTCAAACACCTTACCGGAAAACATAGACCTTAACCCTAGCGGTATTGAATGGTCGTCTTTGCAGCTGGGCTTATAAAGTCGGGCTTCATTAGCATGTCGCCAATATGTTGTTCCATCGGGCCGCTGGTTGTTGTAGTCTGTTCAGGGCGCGAGATAGTCATGGAAATCACACGCTCGTCAGAAGCAAGGTCGCCGGCGAGCGGTATCATCGATTCGCAAGCAGTCTGGCGGAGAACAGTTTGTTGGTCATGGTGAACACGTGAACATACAGTACGGCGAACTCAACCCGATTCTTAGCAAGTAGTGATTCAGTCTGGGAGTAGTCCAAAGCCAGAATCTACGCATCAGGATCGTGCAGTTGGACTGTTGGAGCGTTCAGTCATAGTTCGCCATCTATGACGTGACAACATGCATAAATCTCCTCGCCCTCCCAACGTCTTCTTCAAGCGTTCCCCACGAAGACCCTAGCTTATAACAGCGGCCCGTCTCGCTGTTTTCCTCCAGATCCTCGGGTCCAGCTCTCAGAAGTACAGTACAAACCCCCCTCGCCCTCGTCATACCCGACGCCCGTCCGCTCCCACCACCATGCCCGTCCCCCTCTCTCGCCTCCGCCTCCCCCACCTCGCCCTCCCCTCCTACCTCACCCTCCCCACCGCCTTCCTAATCGGCATCCTCCTGACCCTCTACCTCCCCTCCCTAACGCCCTTCTTCCGGCCCTACCTCCACTTGCTCTACCGCAGCTGGCGCGCCCGCCCCAGTGATCGCAATGCCATTGCCGGAGCCGGATTGCGGCGGGGGATCAAGACGGTTGACATGGAGTCCAGACCCGAGACGTCAGGACTAGCGGAGGGTGCGGGCGAAGGAGACGACTGGAGAG
>JAABUL010001688.1_pt1 | contig 40319 bp, 6 predicted proteins | sample 5559151 | NCBI WGS metagenome assembly JAABUL01 (sample SAMN10711876, study PRJNA513368) | rock metagenome | isolation source: Antarctica rocks | place: Antarctica: Victoria Land, Pudding Butte sud | reverse complement strand
TTTTTAAAAAAAATAGTATTTTTCGATTCTGTATAAATTATCGAGAGTTAAACTCGATAACTATTAAAAATAGATATTTACTATTTTTTATCAAGAAAACGCTAGATCGACTAATAGATATATATTATTTTATTAAGTTTAATTTTAAAAATATATATTATTGTATTTGTATACAGAAGAAAAACAAATAAAAAATTGTATTTTGTATATACTATAGTTTTTTTAAGTATACAATTATATTTTTTAATTTGTTTAATACTTCTGCTATCTTTCAAACTCTAATTAACAAAATACTGCAAAATTTAATAAACTATATTTGTATTGTCTATCTGAACAATATTCTGATTTATTTTAAAATCTGCATAAAGTATTAAAATTATATTCGACAAATATTTAATCGACTGAGACAGTTTAAATTATATATAAAATTTTCTAAATATATTTTTCTGATATAGAATATTAAGTTTCTAAATTATATTGTTAGTAGCAAAAATATTGTTATAAATGTGTTACAAATAAAGTTAATTTATATATAGTTTTAATCTACTATATTGTAAAAATTGCAAATATTTTTAAAATTTGCAAACTTCTATCGATATTTTGTTTAATATTTTGCAAAAATAATTAAACTCTTAATCGAACTATTTAAAAATAGCAAACAAAAAAAACAAAATAAACTGTTTCTGTTTAATACTTTTGTTCTGATTGTATTTCGAACTTTTATCGATATCTTTATTATTGTTTTTATATTAATATATTTCGATTTCAAAAATCGAATTATAGTTAAAATCGATATATCGGAATTTGCTATTGCAACTATTTTTTTTCAGTTTGTATTTTGTATATAGAACAACAGTCAGACAATATAGTATTCTGTTATATTTTATTTCAGAAAAATAATTTCTGCTGAAACTTGCTATAAAATATATAATTAAAAACTGTTAACTATTGTTGCAGAATTTCAGCAGTAGTAATACTATTTTAAAAACAGTTATTTGTCAGTTACTGTTCTAACAAATTATAACAATCTGAAATATTTTATAACAACAACATTTCTTAATTGTTATTAATCTCAATAAACTTTTTTGTTGATCGAGTATAATTTCGAAATTAAATATCAAGCAGAAAAAATTAATTTTGCAAATAAATTGTTAAAACAATTAGACTACAAAAACAAAACAAATAACAAAATCTGTTTGTCTATTTTTCAGAACAAATTTAAAAATATTACAATTGCAACTATCGAAATAATTTCTGTTCTGATCAGAAATACAACTAAAATAATATTAATTTCGATTTGTACTAATACTGCTTTGTATATCTGAAATATCTTTAATATCGAGATACTTAATAAATTATTTATTAAAAATATTTTCGAAATCTCTAATAATATCGACTTCAATATAAAGAAAAATATTGTAATTTAATAACTGCAGTGCAGCAATATTAATACAATATACAAATACAAAAACTTAATAGAATTTCTCTTCTCAATTCTGTTAACAGCAATAGAGATATTTCAGAGAAAAAATATTCTGATATTTAAAATAAAACAGCAGTTAATTGCTTTTTTTTAATACAACAAATATACTAAATATAAATAAAAACTTAATAGCAATTTATTTTACTATTTTTGCGCAATCTATATATTAAATAAAATTTTGCTGAAATCGAAATTGCTGTATTTGTATTACAATAATTTTCTGAACAGAAATTATTTTAAAATTAAAAAAACTTATATATTAATTAATTGAAAATTCTATTAATTCTATATATCTGCTGAAATAAAATTGTATATTTAAGAATACAATATATATTAGCAATTTAAAATATTTCGATATTGTCTATACAATAAGTTTTTTGCGCTATCTATATTTACTCGATTTTTAAAAAAAAATTTATAAATTTTATTACAGAACTTTTCTCTAATCGCAGTAACAACAATATCTATAATACAATTCTTATTATTGTAAATTAATTTTTTAAAATAATATTGTATATTTTAGTTAAATTAATTTGAACAGCAGAAATTTTAATTAATATTCTGTTCGAAAAAAAAATTCTTTTTTTTAAAAATATAAAAAAAATTGTATTCGACAGAGATATATTGTTTATCAGTAGCTACTAATTTGCAATATACTATAGTATTTATATAAAAAGAAAACTAAGTATTGTTTTTTATTTGCAGACAAATAGATAAACAAAAAAATTAAATTAAATATTAAAATACTATCTTTGCTGCTATTGCAACTATCGACAAGACAACTGAAAATCTCTCTTATTAATAACTTAATATATATATAATAATACTGTTTACTTATTTTTGAATATATTGTTTCTCGAGATTGAATTCGAATATTATTCGAATTTCAATTTTAATTAAAATAACAAAAAATGCTCTGATATTTTTGCTGTTCAGAAATATATACAAATTTTGTAAAATAAATACAATTATATAAAAAAACAACTAAGAGATATACAAAGAGCGCAGACAGAATATTATAATAAAAAAATCAAATTTTAGTATTACAAAGTAAAAAACAAGATTATATTTTCTATTAAAAATTTTAAAAATACTCGATTTAAAAAAAAACTTTTTTATAAATATACAAAATTGTTCTCTATAGTAAATATTGTTAAAACGCAGATATATTAACTGCAACTCTCAGACAATTAATAAATCTATTCGATTTTCTATATTTTATTTCTCGAACTCTACTATTAGAACTTTAATACTGTCGAATCGACGCAAATAATACTGATAGATAAAAACAAAAAATAGAAAATAGAGAAAATTCTAAACAAAAAAAAGAGATAGAAAAAATTCTACTATTTTATTCGATAGAATTTTTTTTTTTTTTGCAAAAACAATTAAATATTAAAACAATTTTTAATCTATACAAATACAATACTGAAGCAATTTTACAAACAACAGCAGATTGTTGTTTTTGTTCTTAAAGCAAAAAAGTTATATTTTTAAATAAATTAAAACAATCTAGCAAAACAGAATTAATACAGTCTGATCGACAGTACTGCGCAAACAAAACAGAGTTTCTACTATTGTTAAATTATATAAGAAGTTAAATAGAAATTGCAACTTCTTAAATTTGATTACAATAATATAAGAAATAATATATTTTTGCTATTTAATTCTATATCTTTTCTAGACAGATTTTCTAGTTTAAATAATCTTCTAGTAAATATACAATAAATTTTAATTGCATTTACTATCTGAATCAATCTAATTGTATTTAATAACAAAATTCTTTTTTAACTCTTTTTTCTGATTGTTACGCATATTAATTTTTAATTTATTTTTTATTGTTGTTGTTTGTATACAATAATACAGCAGTTGCAGATATATTTTTAAGTTTTTGTAATTGCAGTAAAAAATATATTTGTATAATTAGCAACAGTCTTTATTTTGCAGACAAATATATCTTCAAAAGTTTAATTAAAATATTCAGCTTAATTCTCGAAAAAACAAAATTATATATACTGTTAACAACAGTATTAATATACAAAAGAAGTTTCTATCTAAATATTTATATTACTTTTTTTTAGAAAAATTTGATTAATATAATTTCTAATCAGAAACAAAACAGATAATACTGTTTTTAGTAGAATTTTTTTCAAATTATATCTGATATACTATTTAAATATCGATATTAGCTGATACAAATTTCTTTTTCTTCGAAAAATTAGAGTTATTTTTTTTTAAAAAAAGTTTCGATAAATATATCTGATAATATATTATATTCAGTATTTTCTGCTAAATATTATACAAATATACTAAAATGGTCTTTATACTATTTAGTCGATTTATCAAAAACAGCAACTTTTTATTGTTATATTTTTATTTGTTAATAAAGCGCAGAACAAATCTAATTTTAGTAAAAAAATCAGACAACTCGAAATTGCTATTTTTAGCTAAAATTTGCTGTACAAATATTAGCAGATTAACAACTCTTTTGCAAAAGTAACAAAAAATCTCGAAATACTAATATATTAGTTTTTAATATAGCTGTGCGAACTAAATTTACAGAACAGCAGACAACAGCACAACAAATATAGTATAGATTTTTCTTTTTTATATATTGTATAATATATCAGTATAAAAGAAAAATTGCAAAAAAAGCTCTGCTTACTATTGTTTTCTTATTATTCTGCAGATAGTATAAATATTGCAGACAGCAGAAAAATACAAAAAAACAGTATTAAAAATATAAACAGAAAAATTGTTAACTTTATTCGAGAATTGCTATTAATATTAGTTTTAGCAAAACTTTACAACAGTTTTACTATATATATTTATATTAATAGTATTGTATTCTGTCAGATATTAGTTAATATTATTAAAAGTTTGTATTATTTCTAAAACTTATACAAAATACTAAGAAAACTTACTGTTTTTGCTACTGCAACTACAGATATACTCTATTAGTATTATATATATCGAAAAGAAGTTGCAAAAAAATTGTTATAAAACTATTTTAAATATATTATAATAATAAAAAGAGTACAGTATTCTGATAAATAAATATTACTATTGTATCTAATATTGCGCTAATTCGATTTAACTCAAATGCGCAAATCGAGATAATTTACAGAACAAAAAGATTTTTACTGCAAAATTACAAATTAATACTGCGCAAAAAACAAAACATCTAGTAGAAAGTATTTTATATATTATTTTAATTTTAACTGATTAAAAACTGTAATATAATCTAATTGTAATCTCTAAAAATAAACTACTGTTATATAATAAATAAAAAACTTTTCTCGAATTTCCGATCTATAGTCGAAAAGTATCTATAAAAATCTTGTTTAATTACAAAATTGTTATTCAGTAATATACAAAAAAATTATTCTTGTTACTACTGCAGCAGTTTTCTGTTCGTAATATATAAAAAATATAGAAAACAATACAAAAAAAATCTATTTATATATTTTTATTAACAAACAAATTGATAACAGATATAAGATATAATTGCAATAGTTGCGCATTTGCAACATATAGCAGTCAGCAAATATAGTACTAATTCTGAAAATCAGAATTCTGAAAAAAGAGATAATTGTAATACTATAATTATAATATTTTAAACTCTGTTGTAACTTGTAGTCGAATTATATTATATATCAAAACAGTATTCAGATTTTGTTTTAACAGTAAAAAGTTTTTTTTTCGAGAATTTCTCTCTGAATTCTTACGATTTATTTCTTCTATAACTGTAGATCTATCTTTCTATTCTGCTCTCTACACGCACAGCGTACGTCTTGATAGCGTTACTTCTATTATACAATTGTGTAATCTTACAAATGCGTAAATTTTTTTTCGAAACAAAACTATATAAAATTGATCGTAGCTAAAACAATCGCAAATCTAGATATTTATATTTATATAACAAAGAAATTAACTTTAGAACTAGTTGATAGTTATAACAAAAACAATATAAATAAAAAACTAGCGTTTAATAATTGAGCGAGATATATATAATTAACAATTTTGAAAAATCTTATTGTTCTTAAAATATAGCGAGAATCGAGATATAAAAATTCTTGTGCTATAATACTTGTTTCTAATAATTTTTGTTTAAAAATTGTAATAAGTTAGTTGAACGCAAATACAATTGCAATCAAAAAGAGATTTAAGATTTTGCAAAATTATATATATGTAAGTTTGTATTCTTTAAATATATAACGCGTAATTAAATTATATAGCAAAATTAAGAAAATTCTGTTTTTTTGTTCTTATATATTGCATACTTTTGATAAAATTGAAAGACAAAATAGTAATTTTGTTGTTAATTTTGTTAAGTTTGTATCTTTGCTATATAAATTTTTTTATTTTAGTGTAATAGTTAACGCGAAGTATTTGCAAGTTCTTTTAAGTCTAGTTTAGAATATTGAGATTGCAACAATCAAAAATATTAACAAAAATATAATTAAAAAGACGATTGTAATATAGCAAACAATTAAATTTATAAATTTCAAATTGTTTTTTTAATTCTAAAGAGAAAAGATTATTTTTCAAACAAATTAATTAAAATTTTATAGATATATTTTAGCGCATTTCTACGAAATTAATACGTAACTATCTACAATTAAATATTTTGCTCGCATTTATATTTGATAGAAGATTAGAAACAAAGTTATAATTAAAACTTAATTTGTTACTAGAATTAATTGCATTACTACGTCTTTTGCAATCTATATTAGTTGCACTTTTAAGTTAAAAAAAAAGATAAGAACAATATTAAGAGAATTCTACACAATAGTAATTCAAAGAATTGAATAGTAGTTTACGATAATTAGATACTCTTATAAAATATATTTTTTACACAAATTAATAATGTTTGTCTTAAGACAAAGTAAACAATCTTAAAAATTAAAAATCTTTGTTAAATAGTAATTGCTAAAATATATTGTTAAACAATTAGATTAAAATAAGATTTTTAACTCAATATACAAAAAAAATATACTAAAAGAATTGTTATAATTTGTATAAACAATTTTACTCTTTTAGATTTTTTCTACTTCTTTCTATATTAATTTATTTGTTTAGATTAACACTCTTTTTCGCATATTAATAAGAAACTTATTTACAAATCTTTTTTCAAAATATAAGAATCTTATATAGTATATATCTATTATAAGCAATAGTATCAATAAAAAAAGAAAAAAAGTTATATTAATATTTTTGTTCAATAATTTAGTAGATTTTGTTGCAAATTTAATTGAAAACAATACTAACGCGTATATAATAGCAACATAAGAAAATCGTAATATTTGCTAATATATTTAACAACAAGCTAAACGAACTTGCGATCGACAACAACAATAAAGAAGACAAAAATGTCAATATTAAATTCAAAAAACGCGCTTAATATAAAAGTTTTATTGTAAATAAGAAGAACAATATATATTTATATTATAAAGACAAGTTGTCTCGTATTATATCGATAATAAATAATACAAGTTACACGAATTAATATATAACTAATAGCGCTATTATAGTTTAAAAAACTTGTTTTTAGCTTTGCAAGCTTATTGATTTTACAAAGTGCTAGTAAATTTGCGTCGATTTTAAAATTCTTGCAATTAACTCGATTTTTCGAAAGCTTGTTTTTTCGAAAATTCAATAACGTTTAGCGCGAAAATCTAATAAAAATCTTTTTATAAAAAAATTTGTTGCAACAAGTAGTGCTTTCGAAATCCAATTATAAGAAAATCTTAATAAATACTAAACAATTTTTGATTGTCTCGATTATTAAGAATTATGTTATCAAATTCGTAATCTTATAACTAGAAAGTATCAAGAGCTTTTTCTTAAAACTAATAAATTGTGTTTAAATAACACACTATAGTTTTTTTGATTTGCGAGACAAAGATAAGATTGATTTGTTTTTAATAAATTATAAATATAGATAAATATCTATACTCGAGCATTAAGATTGGCGAACAAGCGATAACATAATTGCAATTGTACAATTATATAGACAAATTTCGTTATACGATAATAGAGAGAATTTAACATTAAATTGCGAATAAATATAATTTTTATTACAAAAATAGTTTAAACAAAACAAAGAAATTATTGCGAAAAAATCGATTTGTAGACTTATTATATTATTTAATATATATTTTTACAATTATATAAACTAAGATTGATATTATACAAGAGTTTAAAAAAGTAAATAACAATAGTCGATTTTTAAATAATATTTTTAGCAAAGCAATTTACGATTGCTTCTTTAAAGAGAAGAGCGACAAATAATTCTACAATTGTTAAAAGAATACAAAAGTCTTTTTCGACTCAATTAGTTTAGAATTAATTTAATTTATATTTAGCGCAATTTATTACTACTTAACAAAACAAACGTTTAATCTCTTTGTAAAGATTTGCAAATTTATATCGAACAAAAATAGTATATTTAGATTATCGATTTTAGCAAACTAACACTAATATATAGTAGAGATAATCAAGCATGCGAAGAAAATATAAAATAGATTGCTTGTTATAAAACAATAGTTTATAGAGTATTTACTTCGAGAGCAAATTAACAAGCTCGCAATTAAATCTTATAAACAACTCAATTATAAATATATATTGCTAGACGTTATAACAAATAGTCTTGATAATATTTTTACTTATTTAGACTTCGATATCGAAAAATAGCGCGTTAAAATCGACATTAATCTAAATATTTTAAACAATTCTCTTAATTTATTAGATAGCGATTAAGAGACAATAACGCAACTATTTATATGCAAAAAATTTGACGTAAACTAATTATAGACTAAAATAGAAACAACTACAATAGCGACATTATATTGAGCAACAATTTTTATAGAAACGCGATAATTTTGTCTTTTGTAAAAGATTGCTTGAAATAGCAATAATATTAATTGTAACTAATTATAAAACAAAATAAAGAATACGACAATTATAAGAGCAATAACAATATAAAAAAAAATAATAAAAAAAATATATTTATTTATACAACTATTGTGCGAAGACTAATCAAAAATATACAAAAATGTAAAGCTAACACCAATATAAATAGATATAGTACAAATAGTCGAATCAAATTTTGAGTTAATACTCTAACATATTTAGATTAACAACTATATTAATAGCAACAATAATTTTGAATTCGATTATAAAGACAATAAAGACTTGTAATATTTAAATAAAGTAAATATTTAAAATAATATTTAATTATAAATAACTAACAAAAGATTAATTGCAAATTAAATTGTCAATATACAAAAAAAAATTAATAAATCTTTATCTCTCTTAAAATATTGTCAAAAATATATTAATATTTCAAAGACTTTTAATTAAAACAATTAGACAAAAATAGATAAAAATAATATTAAAAATTATATTAACGTCGAAGAAGACGCAACTTCAAATATAAGTTTATTAATATATAGTCTTTTTTTAATCAAGTTTAAACTAATTATTGTTTATAATATTAAAAAAATCGTTTCAAAAATAAGCAACTCTTTAAATATAAGAAGTAAACAATCTAATATATTAAACAAAATAACAAATTAATTAAGATTATAATATTAAAAAAAGAAAATTGAATTAAGTTTTAATACAAGTTGTCTATTAAGAGAAAGCAAAACTTAATATACTATATTAACAAACAATATAACAAAAACAATATAAATATTAATATAACTTTTAAGATTGTATACAACGCAAGCAATTATATTGAATTAATACAACAATTGAATCGCTATATTTTACAAACGAAAATTAAGACTAACAATCGAGTAATTATTGTTATAACAATGCACAAAAATAATCGCAAAAAAACAATAAAGCTTAATTAATCAATTAATTGAATTTAAATTATAATTCTTTGTTGTATTGTAAACTATTAATATATCTACAATATTAGCAAAGTTAATAACGTTAAATTAGAAATATTTTTTTAATACTTGTATCTCGAACTTGTTCTATAGTATTATGCAATTTATAACATCTTAGAGTTCTTTCAATATATAGCGCGTTTTTAGCGCTTAAGATTGTAGAGTAACAAACAAGCGAACAATATCTATATAAGCTATAGAATTAATATAAACGAGAAATTTATTTTAACAAACAAGTATTGCAATTGCAATCGATATTAGTAAAAGTAACAAATCAATTATAAAATTCGACGCAACATATATACTTTGTACACAACAAATTTGTAGAGTTAACAATACTTTTTAATATACAACAAATATAAGATCGAGTTTTTCTACAAAAATACAAATTTGTTAATTAGACAAATTTTTTCGCAAAATGTTCAAAAAATGTTGTTTAGAAATTCTAAGCGTTCGAATAATTGCGAACATCAAATTTAGAGTATAGTAACTCTTAAGTAATTAGTCTTGCTAGTCTGCTTAGAGCAGCTTAGAGCTCTATAAAAAATTGTCGATGTTCGAAAGATTAGAGTAATACAATTAAAGACAATTCAAACAAACAAGATTATAACTCTAAGAATAAGAATAATAATTGTAAAGATAAAGTTATCTAAGACAATAATAATGCAAAGCATAACAACAACGCTAACAAAGATTATTCCTAAGATTAAAGAAACACTAAAGATAATCAAAGCTTTTAAGATAATTACTTTAACAATAACGCAAAGCGTAATAAGATAAATAGAATTATCAAAAAAATAGAAAAGTCTTTGAAAACGCGTAAGAATTCTCTCGATATTCTTGGCAACTTACGAACTTAGTTATTATAAGATCAAGTCGACTTCGTAACATCTGCACAATAGAATATTGATTCGCTATTAGGCGGAATCAAGCTTGATTTATTTCGAAAAATTGTGCATAAACTAAGATTGCATTTAAATCTTAAAGCAAGAATTAAAAGTAAAGCTAGTTACGAGATTACAAGCAGTAATTATAATATAAGAAGATATAAAGACGCTATAATAAAAGAGTTACAATTACTTTATATTTTGCAAAGCAATTATAAGACAAGATCTCGCAGCTTAGATTAATACTTACAATATAGAAAAGTCTTTTACAAGATGCGTCTACTATGCTCTAGACTCTTGAAGCTTGTTGCTTCTATATTGACGACATTAAAGTGCGAATATTTATTCTTTAATCTATATATGCTAATCTTCTCTACAAGATATAGATCGTAAGCTTGCATTTCGAGAAATTTTCTACATCTTAGAATCGAACTAGCTTGCTTTTAATTGTTGCCAAGTTTTCCAATATTGTAGCGTCTACTAAGTCTTAGAAATAGACAAAATAGATACGTAAGTTTATGTATAGCAACTGATCTTAGATAAGAATGTCGCTAATATATCGAATTTGGCATCTAGCAAAGCGAGTGTATAAGATCTCTCAACTGAATCTTAAAAGCTCGAAACGAAAAAGAGTTTGACGAGACAACAATCTTGTAATATCTTTATCAGTGCTATCGACTTTAGATATAACTACTATTACGTTAGAAGATACTTGATTTAAATCTCCATTATCGCGCAATTTGTTGCCACAATACATTATCCAAGCAACTGCGAATATTAGCTCTCTTGAACGAGATAGCTTATCTATAGTTAATGGAGATAGTACAACGATAGACAACAATGCTTATTAGAGCTTTAATTACTTTAATCTAGCATCTTCTTATCAAAGCAATATTACAAATAAAGTTGATAAATCACTCTTAAGTTAATGCTTGTATTATAATAATTAACATATAGCTTTATCAAAAGAGAGATTAAATCTACAATATCTTTCCATATTTTCCAAGCCTAATAGTCAAGCTTTTGATTTAGAACCTAGCATAGAATCGATTGCGAACTTTTCTTACGTTCCTATCTTTTAGATTTTAATCGACAAATTTCTTGATTTAGAACTTAATATAGAATCGACTACGAACTTTTCTTACATTCCTATCTTTTAGATGTTAATCGACAAACTTCTTGATTTAGAACTTAACATAAGATTGACTATAAACTTTTCTTACGTTTCTATCTTTTAGATGTTAATCGACAAATCTCTTGATTTAGAATCTAACATAAGATCGACTATAAACTTTTCTTACGTTTCTATCTTTTAGATGTCAATCGACGAATCTCTTGATTTAGAATCTAGTATAAGATCGACTACAAACTTTTCTTACGTTCCTGTCTTTTAGATGTCGATCGACAAATCTCTTAATTTAGAATCTAATATAGAATCGACTACAGACTTTCCTTACATTTCTGCCTATTAGATATCGATCGACAAATCTCTTGATTTAGAATTTGACACAAGATTTACTACAAACTTTTCTTATATTCCTGTCTTTTAAATGTTGATCAACAAATTTCTTAATTTAGAACTTGACACAAGATCGACTGCAAACTTTCCTTACATTTCTATCTTTTAGATATTAATTGACGAATTTCTTAATTTAGAATTTGATATAAGATCGACTACAAACTTTCCTTATATTCTTGTCTATTAGATATCAATTAACAAATCTCTTAATTTAGAATCTAGTACAAGATCTACTACAAACTTTTCTTACATTTCTATCTATACAATTTCTATCGACAAAACTCTTGATCTAGAATCTAGCATAGAGTTTGCAGCATATACTACTTCTTACAATTCTACTTGTCTCTAGTCGAATCGATAGATTCCGTAGATTATTACTATAAATTGCGATAGATATCTAATATAATATTCTATACTACGAAATAAACTATGCAAGTAGCTTACTTCAATATTACTATAATAAAGTTCCTTCTTTTTTATTTACTGTCTCTAGTCTAATAGGTTGACGTACTTCCCAAGCTCTTCTTATATTCTAGTCTATAGTTACAATCTTTCTATTCCTAGTTGTTATAATAGTAGGTAAGTTGTCTTTTTCAATCGGGACGACAATAGAGAATAATTGCAGATATATAACGATAGTACTAGGATAAAGCACAATAATAGAACTTTCTATAGTAACAAAATCTTCTTTTATTGATTGCGAATATTGTTGTTGTGTAAGCTCGACATATCAATATATAGTCTTCTAGATACAAATATTCGCCTCTTTTGCTATACAAAGCGAATAATCTGGACATATTTTTATTCTAACTTATAGATCTTTAGAGAATCCAGATTAGTTAGATTCTTAGAATTCAAACTATTGTATTCAATCTTCGCTATATATATCAAACTAGAATTAAGATCGATACTAATAAACACAGAAATAATCTCTATGTTGGAAGATATAATAGGTTTTGTACCTTCGAGAGATACTGCAGAACAATCTAGTTAGTCTTTAGTTCAATTAATCGTGCTCGGAACAAAGTAGTTGAAAATTATATCTATTGCAATTCCTCGATAGCGTAGCGTTTGCTTCTTAATAAAAATATTGCAATAAGAGACAAATAGCGAAGTAAGACAAACGTGAGAAAATGCGCTAGTTGATCGATCTAGACAATTTAAATTTATTGCAGATACAACAAGATATTATTGTTATATATTAAAGAAAAAAGAGACAGATCTTAAAACCTCGCACTGCTTTCGCTATTGCAATATCTGCAACTTAAGCTTGCTATAGTGCGATAAATAATTAACATTTGTTGATTCTTATCTAGTAGGAAGATTCTAGTACTTTCTCTAGCGACTGGCGTCTAAACACAAATGCATTAGTCTCAATCTTCTTCAAGAGCATATATAGCTAAAGAAAGATATTAAGATAGAATATGTAAGATTATACAATCGTGTAATAGAAGTGACGCTATCAAGACGCACGCTGTACGTATAAAGAGCAGAATAGAAAGATAGATCTACAATTATAGAAAAAATAAATCGTAAGAATTCAGAGAGAAATTCTCGAGAAAAAAACTCTTTACTGTTAAAATAAGATCTGAATACTGTTTTGATATATAATATAATTCGGCTACAAATTACAACAGAGTTTAAAATATTATAATTATAGTATTACAATTGTTTTTTTCTTTCAAAATTCTGATTTTCAGAATCAGTGCTGTATTTGCTAACTACTATATATTGCAAATATATAACTATCGCAATTATATTTTGGGTCTGTTATCAATTTGTTTGTTAATAAAAATATATAAATAGATTTTTCTTATATTGTTCTTTATATTTCTTATATATTACAGACAGAAAACTGCTGCAGTAGTAGCAAAAGTATTTCTCTTATATATTACTAAATAGCAATTCTGTAATTGAGCAAAACTTCTATAAGTGTTTTTCAACTATAGATCGGAAATTCGAGAAAAAATTTTTATTTATTATATAACAGTAGTTTATCTTTAGAAATTACAATTAAATTATACTACAATTTTTAATTAGCTAAAATTAAAATATTATATACAATATTTTTTACTAGATATTTTGTTTTCTGCGCAGTATTAACTTGTAATTTCGCAGTAAAAATCTCTTTATTCTGTAAATTATCTTAATTTGCGCGTTTAAATCGAATCGAATTAGCACAATATTAAATACAATAGTAATATTTATCTATCAGAATATTGTACTCTTTTTATTATTATAATATATTTAAGATAGTTTTGTAACAATTTTTTTGCAATCTCTTTTCAATATATATAATACTAATAGAATATATCTGTAGTTGCAGCAGCAAAAACAGTAAGTTTTTTCAGCATTTTGTATAAGTTTTAGAGATAACACAAACTTCTGATAATATCGACTAATATCTGACAGAACGTAATACTATCAACATAAATATATATAGCAAAACTGTTATAGAGTTTTGCTGAAACTAATATCGATAGCAATTCTTAAATAAAGTTAACAATTTTTTTGTTTATATTTTTAATATTGTTTTTTTTGTATTTTTCTGCTGTTTGCAATACTTGTATTATCTGCAGAATAATAAAAAAACAATAGTAAGCAGAACTTCTTTTGCAGTTTTTTTTCTATACTGATATATTGTACAGTATATAAAGAAGAAAGATCTGTACTGTATCTGTTGTACTGTTATTTGTTGTTCTGTAAATTCAGTTTGCACAGCTGTATTAAAAATTAATATATTAGTATTTTAAGATCTTCTGTTGCTTTTGCAAGAGAGTTGTTAATCTGCTAATATTTATACAGCAAATCTTAGCTAAAAACAGCAATTTCGAATTGTCTAATTTTTTTGCTAAGATTAGACTTGTTCTGCGCTTTATTAACAAATAAAAATATAATAACAAGAAATTGCTGTCTTCGACAGATTAACTAAATAGTATAGAGATTACTTTAGTACACTTGTATAATATTCAGCAGAAAATACTGAATATAATATGTTATTAAATATATTTATCGAAACTTCTTTTAAAAAAAAAAACTCTAATTTTTCGAAAAAAAAAAATCTGTATTAGCTGATATCGATATCTAGATAATATATCAGATATAATTTAAGAAAAATTTTACTAAAAACAATACTATTTGTCTTGTTTCTAATTAGAAATTATACTGATCAGATTTCTCTAAAAAAAAGCAATATAAATATTTAAACAAAAGTTTTTCTTGTATATTAATACTGTTGTCAACAGTATATACAATCTTGTTTTTTCGAAAATTAAACTAAATACTCTAATTAAACTTTTAAAAATATATTTGTCTGCAAAATAAAAACTGTTGCTAATTGTATAAATATACTTCTTACTGCAATTACAAAAACTTAAAAATATATTTGCAATTACTATATTATTGCGCACAAACAACAACAATAAAAAATTAATTAAAAATTAATATATATAACAATCAGAAAAAAGAGTTGAAAAAAAATCTTATTATTAAATACAATTAGATTAATTTAGATAATAAATACAATTAAAACTTATTATACATTTACTAGAAGATTATTTGAACTAGAAAATCTGTCTAAAAAAAATATAGAATTAGATAGCAAAAATATATTATTTTTTATATTATTGTAATCAAATTTAAGAAGTTGCAATTTTTATTTAACTTCTTATATAATTTAACAATAATAGAGATTCTGTCTTGTTTGCGCAGTATTGTTAGTCAAACTGTATTAGTTTTGTTTTGCTAGATTGTTTCGATCTACTCAAAGATATAACTTTTTTGTCTTAAGAACAAAAACAACAATCTGCTGTTGTTTGTAGAACTGCTTCAGTATTGTATTTATATAAATTAAAAATTGCTTTAATATTTAACTGTTTTTGCAGAAAAAAAATTCTTTTTATTGAATAAAATAGTAGAATTTTCTCTATCTCTTTTTCTTGTTCAGAATTTTCTTTATTTTCTATTTTTTGTTTTTGTTTATCAGTATTATTTGTATCGACTTAATAATATTAAAATTCTAATAATAGAATTTAAGAAACAAAATATAAAAAATTGAATAGATTTGTTAATTGTCTGAAAATTGCAGTTAATATATCTGCGTCTTAACAATATCTACAATAAAAAACAGTTCTATATATTTGTAAAAAAACTTTTTTTTAAGTCGAGTATTTTTAAGATTTTTAATAAAAAGTATAATTTTGTTTTCTACTTTATAATACTGAAATTTAATTTTTTTATTATAATATTCTGTCTGTACTCTTTGTGTATCTCTCAGTTGCTCTTTTATACAATTATATTTATTTTACAAAATTTGTATACGCTTTTAAGTAACAAGAATATCAGAATATTTTTTGTTATTTTAACTAAAATTGAAATCCGAATAATATTCAAACGCAATCTTAAGAAACAATATATTCAAAAATAAATAAACAATATTATTATATATATACTGAGTTATCGATAAGAGAGATTTTCAGTTATTTTGTTAATAGTTGCAATAGCAGCAAAAATAGTATTTTAATATTTGATTTTGTCTTTTTATTTATCTATTTGTTTATAAGTAAAAAACAATACTCAGTTTTCTTTTTATACAAATACTATAGTATATTACAAATCAGTAGCTACTGATAAACAATATATCTCTGTTAAATACAATTCTTTTTATATTTTTAAAAAAGAGAAAAACTCTTTTAAACAGAATATCGATTAAATCTTCTGTTGTTTAGATTAATTTAACTGAAATATATAGTATTATTTTGAAAAATTAATCTACAATAACAAGAATTGTATTGTAGATACTGTTGTTATTGCAACTAGAAAAAAGTTCTGTAATAAAATTTATAGAAATTTTCTTTTAAGATCGAATAGATACAGATAGTGCAGAAAACTTATTGTATAAATAATATCGAGATATTTTAAATTGTTAATATATATTGTACTCTCAAATATACAATTCTATTTCAGCAAATATACAAAATTAATAGAATTTTCGATCGATTAGTATACAAGTTTTCTTAACTTTAAAATAATTTTTGTTTAAAAAATTATTGTAATACAAATACAGCAGTTTTAATTTCAGCAAAACTTTATTCGATATATAGACTGCGCAAAAATAGTAGAATAAACTGTTGTTAAATTTCTATTTATATTTAGTATACTTGTTGCACTAAGAAAAAGCAATTAACTGCTGTTTTATTTTAAATATCAGAATTTTTTTTTTCTGAAATATCTCTATTGCTGTTAACAGAATCGAGAAGAGAAATTTTATTAAGTTTTTGTATTTGTATATTATATTAATATTGCTGTATTGCAGTTGTTAAATTACAATACTTTTCTCTATATTCGAGTCGATATTATTAGAGATCTCGAGAATATTTTTAACAAATAGTTTATTAAATATCTCGATATCGAAGATATCTTAGACACGCAAAACAATATTAATGCAAATCGAAATCGATATTGCTTTAGTTGCGTTTCTGATTAGAACAGAAATTATTTCAATAGTTGCAATTATAATATTCTTGAGTTTGTTCTAAAAAGTAGATAAACAGATTTTGTTGTCTATTTTGTTTTTGTAATCTGATTATCTCGATAGTCTATTTGCAAAATTGATTTTCTCTGTTTGATATTTAATTTCGAAGTTATATTCGATAAACAAAAAGATCTATCGAAATTGACAACAATTAAGAGACGTTATTATTATAAAATATTTCAGATTATTATAGTTTGTTAGAACAGTAACTGACAAATAACTGTTTTTAAAATAGTATTGTTACTGCTGAAATTTCGCAACAATAGCTAACAGTTTTTAATTATATATTTTATAGCAAGTTTCAGCAGAAATTATTTTTCTAAAATAGAATACAACAGAATACTATATTGTCTGATTGTTGCTCTGTATACAAAATACAAATTAGAAAAAAATAATTGCAATAGCAAATCCCGATATATCGATTTTAACTATAATTTGATTTTTAAGATCGAAATATATTAATATAGAAACAGTAGTAAAAGTATTAATAAAAACTCAAAACGCAATCAGAATAAAAGTATTAAACAGAAACAATTTATTCTGTTTTTCTTGTTTGCTATTTTTAAGCAATTCGATTAAGAATCTGATTATTTTTGCAAAATATTAAACAAAATGTTAATAAAAGTTTGCAAATCTCAGAAATATTTGCAACTTTTGCAATATAGTAAATCGAAATTATATACAAATTAACTTTACTTGTAATGTATCTATAGCAATACTCTTGCTACTAACAATATAGTTCAGAAACTTAATACTCTGTATCAGAAAAATATATTTAGAAAACTTTGTATATAGCTTAAACTGTTTCAGTTAATTAAATATTTGTCAAATATAGTTTTAATACTTCTCGCGAATTTTAAAATATATCAGAATATTGTTTAGATAGACAATGCAGATATAATTTATTAAATCTCGCAGTACTTTGTTAATTAGAATTTAAAAAATAGCAGAAGTATTAAATAAGTCGAAGAGTATAATTGTATACTTAAAAAGACTATAGTATATACAAAATGCAATCTTCTATTTGTCTCTCTTTTGTATATAGATACAATAGTATATATTCTTAAAATTAAATTTAATAAAGTAATATATATCTATCAGTTAATTCAGTATCTTTTTAATAAAAGATAGTAAATATCTATTTTTAATAGTTATTAAATTCAGCTCTCGATAATCTATACAGAATTGAAAAGTATTATTTTTTTTAAAAACAAACAGTATTAAGATATTTGTGCAATTTGTAGATTTGCAAATATATTCTGATACTTAATTTTTAAACAAGTAATCTCGAAGTACAGCAAATTCTCTTTCGAACAGTATATATAGAAACTTAAACAGCAGTTCTGTATCAAATTGTAGATTTATAGTATAATTATCTTTGTTATATTCTGACAGTAAAAAAATATCAGTCTCGGAGAAACAGTTTTTGTACAATAAAATCTCTATCGAGATCTAAAAAATCGAGAAAAAAATTGTTTTTGCAATAGTGCTAATATTATTTATTACAAGTATATAGACTGAAGTGTTCTTTGTATATAATAGAAAATTCTTAAAAGAATCTATTATAATTTTGTTTTCTGTTACTTAATATCTTTATATAAGAGTTTGTCAGTTAATATGCGAATTTGTTTTTATTATTTATAATAGTCCGACAATTATATTCTGAGCAATCTTTAAAAAGAAATAGAAAACTTAATACAATATATATTTTCTGTTGTTGCTATTGCAGATTCTGATATCTATATTGTAGAATTCTAGAGATTGTATCTCGATTTTGTAAAAAATCTCAATTTTAACAGACAAAAAATTTGTATTCTCTAGATACTATATTTTTGTCTATTGTTTAAAAATGCAATTAATATATGTTTTTTTATTTAAAAACACTACTTTTTTGTAATATTTGTCTGATATATATATAAACAGCTTTGTTAAAATTATATTAACTTTTGTTTTGCAACTCGCGACAGCAACAATAATTGTTGTAGATTTTTCTAGTTTTTCGAATTGTCGGAAATTTTGCTAATATATCGGAACAATAGTATCTTTTGCGTAACATATAATACACTCGATTTTGCAGCAACTGTTATATTGATTTGCGAGTTTTTTTTTTAAAAAAAAGAACAGTTAAAAAAGATATATTTCTGCTGATTACAATTGTAATACGTGCGAGTTTTGTCTATACAATTATTGCTACTTAAGCTGTTTTGCAAAAAGAATATAGTAATATTTTTATATCAATTCTGTTAAAAGAAATCGCAAAAATCTGATTTAAAGACTGTCTTATTCAATTCTTGTTCAGAACAATTATTTCTCGAAATAGAACAAAATCTATAATTTAATTTCTGAAATCGATTTCTATAATTATCTTGCAAAATAGTAGCATCTTCTACGCGCACAATTAGCACAACAAGCGCGTTTCTTATTACAGAAAAATCAGAAACAACAATAATTTTTTTATAATTTTATTTTTTAGTTTATTTAAAAATATATTTTATTTCTGAAACTCAGTAAAGAGTTCTAAATCTGTTTCTAAAAAATTTAAATAAACAACAAAATTGCTTATATTCTGCGTAAAACTCTGCTTAATATAACTGTATTTAATTGCAATAATCAGTTGATAATTTTTAAATAATTTTATAAGATTTATCAGATACTGTAAAAATTGTTCGAATATTTAAATATTCAGAACAATAGAGTTTGTTTTTTTGTAGTTATTTTATTGTATTGCCGAACTGTTGCGTAGAAAAAATTAATATCAGCAAATTTTATAATTTTCGATAGAAAAGAACTTTAAATTAGATTTGAATATAATTTTTGTATTTCTGATTTAGTTTTTCTATTTTTTGAAGCTTTTTTTGTAGTAGTTATCTAGATAAAACAATTTTAAATCGAGTATTAATTTTTGTTTTTTCAAAAATAGTTTATTATTTTTCAGAGTATTATTTTTCGAAAACGCTGCACAATATTGTTGTATAAACAGTATATTTATTTTGTTATCTTATAATAAGATTTGGAGTTTCTGATTTTCTTTTAAAAGAAGTTAGTATTTATATTTAACAGTAAACTATTTTAACTTTTTTTTTTTTTTTTCTAGAAAAGTTTTATAGTTAATCTCGAAATTGTCGAAAATAGAACTTGTATTTGTTTCGAGTTTGTTTCTGATTAAAAATTTGTTATTAAAGTTGCTATACTCTTTGTTTAATAATTCTCGAGAATTAATAACTATAAAGAATTTTCTAATTGCAGTTGCACTGCTTTCTGCGATAGTTGTTTTTGTTACAGATTTGCTTTTGTTAAAGCGAGTTGCTCTCTTAAATTCTTAATTCGATATTTTAACAAACAATTGTTTTTAGAAAATTAGATAGTTTATTACTGTAAAATTATACAATTGTATAATAGAAGTAACGCTATTAAGACGCACGCTGTATATATAGAAAGCAAAATAGAAAGATAGATCTACAGTTATAAGAGAAATAAATCGTAAGAATTCAGAGAGAAATTCTCAAAAGAAAAACTCTTTACTGTCAAGACAAGATCTGAGTACTGTTTTGGCGCATAACATAATTCGGCTACAAGTTACGACAGAGTTTGGAATATTATAATTATAGTATTACAGAATAAAGTTTTCTGTTTTAAAGTGTAAGCAAGAAGACAAGCAAACGTTGCTATAAAAGACAAAAAGATAGAGAGATCTAAATATAACAAGAATTAAACAAGATAGCAATCTCTTCTATCTTAATCAAAGCTTTATTGCTTGGATATTATTTAATATATAAACAAATAATATTAATACGCAGAAAGATATAGTCTTGGCAAAAGTGTTAATTGTTCTCTTGTATCTAATCTTCTCTTAAGATTACGTCTACTTCTTAATATATTCCAAAGATACTTAATTGTTTAGATAGTGTTACGTTGTTAATATTCTTTAGTTAAACTTTACTAAAATTTATGTTGAAATTAATCTTTGCACTCTATATAGAAGAGCTTAATTGCAGATAGCTCGACTTACAAAAGCAATAAAGAGTTTAGTAGAATTAGAAATAGACTCGAGATGTAAAAGTCTCTACTAGATACTCGTTATATTAACTGTAAATAAAAGCTAACAACAATATTACTTATTGCTTACTATAGATAGAGTCAATAAACTAAAGAAGAAGAAGATAAAATTGTAATATATCTTCAAAATCACGAATAAATATATCTCGAGATTGTCAAGATACTCTTCTTGTCCAAGTTTATATCGTTAATAGCTATTTCTTAGTCTTTCACGATTTATTAATGCATGCGCTCAAGAGTTGTCTTATATTTTATAACGAAGAATCTAGTACGTTAGAAGCGTCCATTATCGTAATCAGATAATAATACTTACTCTTGCTTCAATAGTAAGTCTCTTCCCCTTTGTCTTGTCGTAACAATTGTCGATAAGATCAACAATAACTTTATCTGTAATGTTGTAGCGCCAGCAATGCGCTAGCGTCTCAGAATATAGCAGGACATATAATCCCGAGTATCTATAAAAGTCTCAAATGGCACAACATCTCTTTCTAGCTAAATAGCAAGAAATAGACTCGCACGTTATAACAAGTATTAAATAGAAAGAAAGCTTATTTCTTGTTGTTTTTCAACAATTAGTTCTACTACTATCTACTCTATATAGTTAAGACATAGTAATACAAGTCTATTATATCTTACGTCTTTTATATCTTAGTGCGCCAATAAGAAGCAAATGCACTTATATTTTACAATTCTAATTGTTCTATCTTTCGAAAAGAAAGACTCGAAACATAATAGTATTATATCAAATTATAGTAGCTCAAGTTACGACAACTATTTAACTACTAGATTAAAGTTTAAAAAATTTAATATTTTTCGAAACAACAATTGTCTATAGAATGTTAACAAAGATAATTAATATTAGCGTAACAATAATAAAAAAGAGAATCTAGCTACAATTAGAGTTTCAACTTTATATTAGCAAATAGAAATCTTAATAGCAAAAATTCGAGATCTACAAAATATTTAGCAAACTTAAATTATAGTAATTAAACAAACAAATTCTTAAGTTTCTTAATTTGCTATTGTATTATTATTGATAATATTTAAGTTCTTAAAGCTTGAGAAACTAAAATTATATAAAAGTTGAAATATAAATAAGTATATTATTTAATTTTAAGAGATCGATATTAATATAATACAATCTTCGATATACTTTATTACAAATAAGAACAAAATTCTCTATTATATATTATTTTTAAAAAACAATATTGCTATACAAATAAGAACAAAATTCTCTATTAGATATTATTTTTAAAAAACAATATTGCTATACAATAGTATTTAAAAACAAACAATAGCGCTAAGCTAAAAAATAAGATCTTTAAAGAATTTAGAGAGTTTCTATTAAATTTAATAACTAATTTTGCTAATTATTGTTTTCTTGTTTATAAAAAATAAAAGATTGCTAAATAGAAATCAAATTAAAAAATAACTATCTTTAAGAGATATCTAAATAAGCTAAAGATTTATCTAGTATTGCTTTTAGAAAAATATAGAATCTATATATTTTTAACTAAGTTTAAGTTAAACTTAAAAATAAAGATTTTAAATATCAATAATATATTAAATATTTGCAATAAACTTCTAGCTATAGTTATTATACAAAAATAAATATTAAATTGTATTTGCAAAGTAGACGCAAGTAGCTTCGAAAATTAACAAATTACAAAAAATTCTAGTATCTCTTTAGACAAATTTTATCAAAATTGTTGCTCAAACAATATCGACAAGTTTTTCAAAAATAAAAAATTATATATTTTTAAGAATTTGTTAACATTATATAAGCAAATTTACAAAATTAATAATACAAACTATTTAAGAAATATCGAATACTTTAAATATTATAAGAAGAAATATTACAAAACAAAATATTTTAATAAATATAAATAGAACAAGTCTATTGTTGCTATTGTTATTACAATAGATACAAAAAAAGATTAAGCTTTGTCAATATCTTGCAAACAAAGCAAAAAAAACAAATAAAAACAATAGATTTAATTTTAGTAAAAAATTTAATTTAATTTTTTGATAATAAACGTTAAGTTATAGATCTAGTTAATTTAAGAGCTAAGATTAATCTTATTAATTATATTTATATAGTACAATAGAAATTGCAATCTATATTTGCTATTTTATCGATATTAAGTTTTTTTAATAGCAATAGTTATTTTTGTTACAATATCTATAAGTTGATTTACTACTTAATTAACTTATAAGATTAATATTAAGAATATATTATTTTGTTTTACTTAGTAGAATATATAGATTCTAATTTTATATTAGATATATCAATACTATTTAAGCAAAACATATTGATTAATTCGAAAATACAAAACTAGCAATTTAAGATCTTAAATAAAAAATTGAAGATAGTTGATCTTAAGTAGTTTTTTTTAGATTTTGCTAAATATAGTACAATCTATACAATTGTTTGCGTTAATATTACAAAGATATTAAACAAAAAACTAACAAAATTTAAGATTTTCAAAAAATTAAGAGATCTAGAAGATATTTGTAATAATAAATTAACTAAAATTTTATCAAAATTAAGAAGAGAAGATTACGCTTTTAAATTTTAAAACAATAAAAAGTTATTGTTTATATCTCTTTATAATCTTTTACAAAACAAACTAACAATATTTTAACAATATCTCGATAATATATTAGCAAAAGATTAAATTAAGTATTTAGTTTTGTTTGCAAACGCTTCTATTCTATTTATATCAAAATCGAACAATAGATTATATCTATATATCGACTATAAAAATCTAAATACAGTTACTATTAAAAATCGATATCTATTGTTTCTAATTATAAAAACGCTAGATTATCTATACAAAGCAAAACATTTTACTGTCTTAAATCTAAAGAATATCTACTATTGTATTTATATTAAACGCAACAATAAGTAGAAGACAATATTTTGTACGCACTATAGATATTTTAAGTACTAGATTATACTATTTAAACTAGCAAACGTATTTGCAATCTTTTAGATTTATATTAATAAAATATTGCAAGAGCTAATCGATATAACTTGCGTAATTTATATAGTTAATATACTTGTATATAGCAATAATTCGACAAAGCATTAACGTTATATTAGACAAATATTAGAATATTTTTGCAAATATTTGCTATATATTAATCTAAAAAAGTGTAAGTTTGATACTACAAAAATTGAATTTCTAAACTTTATTGTATCTTTAAAAAATATATAAATAAATTTAAAAAAAATTAAAACAATTAAGAAATAATTTAAATTAAAAACTTATTGCAAGCTTTAAATATTTCTAGACTTTATAAACTTTTATAGACAGTTTATATATTGCTATTCGAAAAAAATTATCTCTCTTACTAATCTATTAAAAGAAAGTAAGAATAGCAAGAAATTTAATTTTTTTGTTTAATCAAATAAAACAAAACAAATATTCTATTAGCTTTGTAATATCTTTATATCGACTTTACTATTTTGTTACTACAATTCGAACAAAAAGATAAGAGTAAAGATTGACGTATCTAACTTTGCAATTGCAAGTATTCTAAGTTAACAAAATAACAACAAAAATTAACGTTTAATAATATTCTAATCGCGAAAAATAATTTCGACAAAACAAAATTATAAGATATATAATTAAGAATTGCTAGCTATTGTAATTGCTTTTAAGCAATAAAGATATTATATAAAAAGCAATATTTATTCTATTAAAATATAATTGAATTATAATAATTTTAAAAGATTTATAGATTAAAAGAAGCTAAACTTAAGACAAATTTGCTAAATATTTAAATTAGTTATCTATAACTTTAAAATCTTTTATTGTTTAAATAAGAAAAACTTGATAAATAGATTGTTAAAATATTTTAATTATAAAGAAATCTTGTTATTAAATACAAAATTGCTATCAATATTGCAAAACAAATTAATACTATTGTTTAACAAAGATTTGCTAATACAAAGCAAACAAGAAATATTAAATAATTTGACTTTTATATTTTAAAATAAGCTAGCGCTATTGTCTAACAAAAAGTTGCTAATACAAAACAAACAAAAGATATTAAATAATCTAACTTTTGTATTATAACTAGCAAGAATATCTACTAGTAACGCAAAAATTCTACAATTATAAAGTAGAAAGAAAGTTCTTAAAAGACTAGTATTTCTATTTTAACTAGCTAGAGTACAAATTGTTATTTCAAGAAAAATAATTAAAGATATATTAGAGAAACTATATAAAAAATCTCAAAAATTAATAAGATTCTTAATAAAAAAAATTTAGACTAAAGATATTTAAATTAAAAAGATTCGAATTAAGATTAAAAAGTTGTTTTGTTGCAAACAAACAATATAAACTTTAGATTAAGAAAGTTTTGTTAAATATAATAAATTGTTTTATATTTTAATAAATACAAGTATTAAGAAGAAATTAATTTGCAAGAACTATAACAACTTTTTGACAAAAAATTTTAAAACTAAGAAAATTCTAAATTTATTTTAGCAAAAGTATTTTTAACTTGTCTATACTAAACAAATAAAAGTATATATTAAAATATATAATATTTATTAATGTATTAAAGTTTCTTGTTATAAATTATATAATAAACTTTGATTTTTATTTGTAACAAAAAAGTTATAAAAGAAAATTACTATAAACTTTGTAACAAGTTTGTTGTTAAATAAATATTATAAAGTTGTATATAATTCGATTTTTATAATAGTCGATTGCTATACAAAAATAATTAGATATATATTTGTAATTATTAAGATCGATATTGCAAAGTTAGCAAAAGTATTTTTCGATAAAATTGTTTTATGTTTCGAAACGTTAATTAGCATAGTAAATAATAAAAGATTTGTTTTTACTAATATCTTTTGATTTGTTGTATATTTCTATGCACAAATTAAAAGACAATTAAGTATTGTTTTTTATTCTTAGACAAATAATTTAATTAAGCAACAAAATCAAATTTTCTGTTAGAGACTAGACTCGGAATCTCTATCAAAAAGATATCTAGATTAGTAACTAGATAGAACTTAGATCTATACTAGATTTAGTATACAAAACGAAAGACAAGAGAAAAAAGAGAGAAATAGAACAACACTAACTATATAAGATTGCAAACTTTATATTTAGCAAGAATTGATTTAGATTTAATCTAATTTAGTTCAAATTTAATTAAGATCAAACTCAAAAGATTAAACAAAATTAAAACAAAAAATTGTTTAATCGACAAACATAGTTAACGAATTGCTAATTTAACATTATAACAATAGCTTTTCTCTACAAGATAAAGCTCTTGCAAGACAATTAAAACAATATAGCGAACTATCGAAGAACTAGAGAATCGAAAGTCGAAAAAATTTCGAGAAGCAAGATAAAACAAAACAAGATAACTAGATTTATTAAATTAGATAGAGACAAGACAAAATAAAAGCAAGACAAAATATTTGAATTTATTAAATTAAGTTGAAACAAGAAACAACAAAAACAAGACAAGATATCTAGATTCAATAAATTAAACAAAATAAAGAAAAAAAATCTTTGTTATTTAAGCAAGATCTAGACAAGACAAGACAAGATTAGACTAATTAAGTTAAGACTAAATACATTTAAAGTAACAAGACAAAAAGATCTTTGCTATCTAGACAAGATTCAAGCAAAACTTAATATCTAGATTTATTAAATCAAATAAAATAAAGCGAGAAGATCTCTACTATTTAGATAAGATTTAAGCAAGATTAAGCAAAATTAGACTAATCTAAGTTAAGATTGAGCGCATTTAAAGTAACAAGATATTATTAAGATAAAACAAAAAGATCTTTGTTATTTAAACAAGATTTGAGCAAAACTAGACAAGATTAGATTAATTTAAGTTAAGATTAGATATATTTGAAGTAACAAAATACTATCGAAACAAGAAAAGAAGATTTTTGCTATTTAAATAAGATCTAAACAAGATTTAAGCAAGATTTAATTAATTTAGTTAAGATTTGACGCATTTAAAGTAACAAAGCACTATTAAAATAAAACAAAAAGATTTTTGCTATTTAGACAAGATTAGAACAAGATTTGGGCAAAATTGAAGATACTATCTATTTTTCTTAATATTAATAGTTAGAAACAACGCAAAATACTATATATAATTTCTTAATAATAAAATTGACTAAATAATATTTATCAAGAGTTTGTTAACAATTATTTAGAAAATTGAAAGATTTTTAAATAAAGAAATAATTTTTTTAGTTAATATAGTACTTAAGCAAGACAAAATTAAAATATCTATTATATTTGAAGTTTAAAATACTATTAATATATTAAGATTTTTTGCTATTTTTAACAACAATAGATTTACGAGATTTTTGACACTATTTAGACAAAGAATTGATAACAATATAACTAATAAAAGTAGCATAAAAGACAAAATAAACGTTTATAAATATAAATAATTTAAGTTCGACAATTAGAAAATTTCTTTTAAAACTATACTTTATTTTAAAAAAATTAATATAACAATTGTTTAATTTAATTGCAAAACAAACAATATTAAGATTTTTAATATTAAATTAGACTTTGTTATTTGCGAAGTATTTAAAACAAAAACAACAAAAACAATTAATATTAAATTTATAAATAGTTTAAGCAACAAGTATTTTATTACGTAGATACTAAATAAGTTTTTTTATTTTCTAAATAAAACTTTCGATATTAATTAACTAGATTTAAGTCTAAGTTGTAAGATCGAACAACAAAAATTCTAGAGACTTAAAGTTTAGACGTAAATTTTAACTCAAATTAATTAAAAAAGAAAAACAAGAGCTATAAATAAAAGAGCGTTATTAACAACAAACTTAATATTTAAAAGTTATTCAATTTAGTTGTTTTGCATATAGTTAACAAAGATACAAAGATAATATTTTATAATAGTATTAACTTGTTCGATTTAGTTGTTAATCTTAAGATAATATACAATAGATAACTTAATATCAATTTTTAATATTTGACAAAGATATTTTTTAAATATTGAAGATAAATTGTGTATCTTAATTAAATATAAAGAACTTAAGTAATTTGTAATATTTGTAGACGTAAGCGTAAAAACAATTAATTGCTTTCTCTACTTTTATAGAAGTAATCAAAACTAGATATTTTATCTTAATAAGACAATTAACAAAAACAAAAACGTATCTATATATAATATCTATAAAGATACTAGACAATAAAGAATTTACGTAGTTTATAGAAATATTACGTTAATAACGTTTAGAAACAAGAAAAGAACGCAACTATTTTTGTGTCTTTTGTTTAAAAGATTTAAAACAAATATACGTATAATAGTTTTGTACAAAACGCTAAATATATTTATAGATATTAAATTATTAATAAATTCGATTAATCAATTTGTAGTATTTTGTTCTTTTTAGATAATTATTGACAATACTATTATAAGCAAATTAAATTACGCGAAGACAAAAACAATTCGAGTTAAAGATATATTCTTTTTCTCGAAAATACAAGAAGTTAAAGCGTTCTTTATATTTAACTAGAGAAATTCTATTGTAATAATATGCTCTATTGCGAAGCGCTTTAAGTACTTAAGATACAAATTAATTGTTAATTTCGATTTAATTTTACAAGATTTAAATAGAAGTATCTTCTAGATTTTTGTTAAAATTTAGAATTTCTTAATTTAATTAAGATTCGATATTCTTAATATCGAGTTTTTCTAAGTCTAGCTCTATTAAAACTAATATAACAAAAAAAATTAAAAAAATTAAAAAAAGATATAACTAGACAAAATTTAAAGTAATAGTTTAATATTAAAAATCTTTAACAATTTTAAAATCTAGAATATAAATTTTTAAAATTGTTTGATATTAATACAAATGTCGAGAATCGAAAATATTCTTCTTTTTAAAGAGATCTTCTAAGCAATATATAAAAGCGTTTAGTTTTTTGTTAATCTTATTAGAACAATATATAATTCGATAGTTAAATTAAGATAGAAACTTGCTTTATTAAGTTTAACAACAACTTAGTTGCTTAATTAATATAAAATATTTAAGATTTTTATAATTTATAATTACTTCGATTAAATAAATTAAGCTTTTAAACTTAAAATATTATTTTTTAAATATACAAACAATAGTTATAAGTTTTTTATTATAAATCTTATAGTTATACTTAATTAAATTGTATTTCTTAAAAAAGTAAATAACTAAATAAAGAACTTTCTCTTTATTATATTAAGAGAGAATATCTTTAAATATATAATTCGAAGCATTAATTTTTATTATAATTTTGTGATTTAAATTGTAATAATAAAGTACTATATTAAAGATAAAGATTTTCTTTAAAATAATAAATATTAATTGATATTTTTTAAATTAAACAAAGAGTTAATTCTTTCTAGTTAAATAAATTAACAAAACAACTATTTTACTATAATTGTAAATAAATTTTTTATAGAAGTTTGCAAATTCTAGAAAGCTTTAAATATTCTTAACGTTAATTAAGATAAATTAATTAACAATAGTATTTATTTTAATCAAATTTATTTTAATCTCTTTAATAATAATTATTAATTCTAGATACAAGATTTAAATAATATAAAACTTGTATTTAGTTATATTTGTTTATAAGTTTACTTTGCGCAATTTTCGAAAAATAAGTTTGATATAAATTTTGTATTTTAGTTTATTATTATTGTAGATTAGAATATTATTTAAATAAGCAATACAAAACTTATTTAAAAAATTTCGAAAAATCTTATTAATATATTTTTAAAACAAGACAAGTTTATTATATAGATCGAAAAATATAATAAGATATTTGAAGAGTTTAAAACAAATACAAAAAACAATAAAAGTTTTATTTTTTTTCTAGATACGTAATTAATTAAACACTAAAATAATATCTAACTTAATAAAAATTTTAATTTAATTAAAACAATTTAGTGTTTCGAAGATTAAAAACAAAGAATATTTGTTCTTAATTATAATAGCGTTTAGATCTTTATAATTTATGTAAAATTTAAATCTATTTTTGAATTTTTTAATAAAGAGAACAAAGATTGTTGTTTAAAAGCAACTAATTCGAATAAATTTTTTGCTAAGATTCTTATTTAGATAGCGACAAAATTCTAAAGTTTTACTATAATTTATATTGTACAAAGTAGAGACTAGAGACTAGATATTTTCTTTAAGATAAATAGTGTAATTGTAAGAACAATAAGAGAGTAAAATATTTGTTTCTTTCTTAAAGAAGATATTAAGAAATTCGAAATATCTAAAAAATAAAATTGTAATTAAATTGATATTTTTGTTTTGTTAATAATATTTTAGATCTTTTTAAATAATAAAGTTTGTTAAATAAAATTTCTTTTTTATTTAATAAAGTGCTAGACAATAATCTTAATTATAAGTGTTAATTTTAATATTTCTATAGAACAACAATAATTTCGAGAAATTTAATAAATTAGAAATCTAGACAAGATCTAATTTAAGTTTGAGCAAGTTCTCAATTAGATTTAGAAAAATATTTATCTTTAAAAAAATAATACTAAAAATTTTAATATTTTTTGCACAAACAATGCAATCAAATTTATAAACTTTTAACTTAATTATATTAAGTTGTATAAAAGATTGTTTAACTTGTTTTATATATTATTCGATAAAGATTTTAAAAAACAAAAAACTTTAATACTTAATTTTTGAAAAGTATTTTTTTTAGATAATTTAAAAAATACAATTAGAAACTTCTTACTTTAGATTAGACAAAACAAGACAAAACTTAAAATCGAAATAAATAGATTGTTTTTTGTAAACAAGACTAAATTGTTTTTAAAAAGCAAAACTAGATTGCTTTTTATAAATAAATTATTTTTTATAAACAAGATTAAATTGTTTTTAAAAAACAAAACTAAATTGTTTTTTACAAACAAGTTGCTTTTTATAAATAACTAAAATACTAAATATCTTTTAACAAAATAAATTTAAATTAGACAAAAAGATTTAATTGTTACAAATAAAAGCAAGAATATTTTAATTTTAAAGTTTCTATATATGTTAAGACTTTTTAAAAAACAAGAATTTTTTTTCTTTTTAAATAATATTGTAAATTTTAACAAACAATTAACAGTAATATTTAAGATAAAAAGAAAAAAATATAATAAGAATATTATAATTAAAGTTTGTATTAATAAAATAACAACAAAGTTACAATAAACTTATAACAATAAAATACTAATTAAATTTAATAATATAAAGAAATAGTCTTTTAATATAATTGTCGAAAGTTATAATAATTTTAACAATATAAATAATGTTGCTTATTAAGATTGCTTAACTATTAAAATCTTAAAGTCTACAAAAATAGATTAATTAATAAAGAGAAAAATTATATTGTTGCGCAAAAGATTTATTAATAAAAGTATAAACAAAAACTCTATTATCAATTAGAATTATAGTAGAAATTCGAGATTAAATTTAACATAAAATAGAGAAAACTATTATATAATTATTTTTAAATATAAAATTAGATTTAAAGAGTTTTAAAGCTATTTTAATTAAGAATCTTTTATAAAATTAAAAAGAAAATAAAAACAAAGAAACTAAAAGACAAAAAAATATATAAATTAATTCTCGAATATAACTTTGTTTAAAAACTAGACTTTTCTTATTAATAGCAAAATATCTTTGTTAATATTAAAAATATTATTTAGATTAACAAAGCAAAAAAAGAAAGATTTTTTATTAAAATATTTTTTAACAATCTTATTTAAATATTGCAATTTGCAATAATAGTATAGTTTTTATTTATTGCAAATTTTTTTAATCTCTAGAATAATTAAAAATTTGTCTTAAATAATAGCGATAACAAAGCTTAAATTTATTAATTTGCTAAATATTATAAAGATTGTCGATACAAGTAAAACAACAAAAACAAAGAAAATAACACAAGATTTTAATAAATTAATAATTAAAATTAAATTGTCTTTTAACTTAATAGAAGCAACAACAATTGTAATAGTGCAAAATTAACAATATTTAAGTTGCTAAAACTTCTTGTTAATCTTAATAAAAGCTTAAATTTATTGCTAAAAAATAAATAACTATTAGTTATTAAAAGTTTGTTAAAATATAATAACAACTTAAGTAAAATAATTGATATTGCGCTTTATATAATTAATTAGTAAAACGTTCTTTATTTAAAAACGTTTTTTCTTCTAATAGAAAAGATTGTAATACTTAACAAAGTTAATAAAGTTTTGCTTTAAAATTTCGCGAAAATACAAATATATATCTTTTAATTCAAAGAGATTGTTATAATAGTAACGTAGATTTCGATATTATTTATCAAAAAAAAACAATAATACAAAAATTATTAATTCGATATTAATTTATAAGATTATAGATTTTTTTATTTATAATAAATTGTAACTTTGTATAGACAATCTTAACTTAATTAATAAAATATTAATTATAATTTATATTTATATATTGTATAAAATTTTGTTTTTATATATTTAATTAATTCTTGTCTCTCTTGTATTGTAATATATCGAAAAGTTTCTCGAATTTAAAAATAACAAAAGTAGTAATATTTGTAAAAAACAATAAAAGTTGTATAACAAAAATAGATTAATTGTTTATAGCTTAAGCGACAATTTGTATAATTGCAATTATAAATATTAAATTTAATTCTATAAAAGAAGAGCTTAAAGCAAACAAAATAAGAGTAATATTAATATTAAATTGTGTTTGATTTTAAAGCTCTCGAAATTAATATAGAGTTTCGACTAAATTTTAAGTAATTTGTCGAACGAACTTCTTTGCGATAAGCTCGATTTTTAGTAAAAATTTAAAATACTTTATTAAGTCGATAGTTAAATAAGTATTGATATACTTGAGAAGATTAGATTTTAACGCGTAAAAGCGTTGCAAAAAGTATAGATTTTTTATAATATTAAAGACTAGACTCGAAACTTCTATTAAAGAAATATCTAAATTATTAATTAGATAAAACTTAGATCTATATTAAATTTAGTATACAAAACAAAAGACAAAAAAGAAAAGAGAAAAATAAGATAATGCTAACTATATAAGATTGTAGACTTTATATCTAGCAAGAGTTGATTTAGATTTAATCTAGTTTAGTCCAAATCTAGTTAAGATTAAGCTCAAAAGATTAAGCGAGATTAAGATAAAGAATTGTTCAATCAACAAACGTAGTTGGCAGACTACTAACCTAATATTATAATATTTTCGAATACTATTTTCGCACTTATATTGATACTAAATAGATAAAATAAACAAATTTATTGTTAATAGTAGAATACGTTTACAACAATAGCTATTATATTTTAGTTAAAGCTTTGTTGTTCTACTTAACATACAATTATTATTCGAAAATTTACTATAAAGTTAAGAATAATTTTATTAAAAAGAAAGTACTATTAACACAAAAACGCGTAAAATAGTTTTATAATTTAAAAAAAATTCTAGCAAAATATCTTAAAAACGTTGTTGCGCAACAAACAAAGTACTACAATAAAAGATATAAGTTAAAGAGTTTTGCTATAGAAAAATTAATTATATTCTTAATTAGAAATCTAAAGCAAAAAAGATCTAGCAAAAAAATATTATACAAGTATATCGAATTGTTTAAAATTAAAAATAAAATAGAAACACAAACTTATTATTTTACTCTATTTAATATCTATCGAATTTATAATATTATTTATATTTTATTTTTAAAACTATATTTGCATTATATTAACAATAAATAAACAAAACAAATATTGCAAACTTCAAAACTTGTTAACAACAAAATTTAATAAAAGATTGAAAAAATTCTAGACAAGACTAAGTTAAAAAAACAAATATAATATAAAATTAAATAAATAAATTGAAACAAAGAGTACAATTAATAATTAAAAAAAGAGTTTCTAGATAATATTAATAAGTTGCGAAAGAATTTTAAGAAACAAGTATATAGCAAACAAAAATAAAAAAGATAGTACAACGCGTATTGCAACAACAACAATTATATTAACAATAATTTGCTTAATAGAATATTACGCAATTGTTATTGTATTGTTGTTGTATAATTAAATTATATAGAAAGATTTCTTTATTTTATTATACAAAATACTAAAAATAATAAAGTTGTTTCTCTTAATATAAATACTCAAAATATAGTTTAAAAACAAAACTACTCTATTATTGTTAATTGGTTAATAACGTATTGCAACAACTTAACAAGTTCTTAATATCTTATTAGATTTGTCTTAAAACAACTAAAGAAAATTCTTAAATTTATTCGAAAATAAATTGTTAAACTTCTTAGAATTAATTATAAACAAGTTTTCGAAATTGTTCGAAATATTTATATTATTTTAAGAAAGACAAATTACAAGAAATTTTTTTTGTACAATTTTTTTTATTTTTGCTATAGATTTGTCTTTATTGCTTGTATATATCTTTGTATTCTTTATTTTTTTAAAAATATATAAGCGAGCAAAGCGCAAGCGAAATTGAAATAAAAAACTTATTATATTTTTATCTAACAATTTTGTCGATAACTTAAAATTAATAAAAGATTTTGTCGCAAAGTTATAAAATTTTGCAAAAAAAAATTTCGAATTTGTTTTATCTAAATCGACAACAAGTTTAGAAACAATTTATTTTAATTTTATTTTCTTTATTTCTATTAACAATTTGTTATTGTTTTTGTTTCTATTTTGTTTTAAATTTTAAAAATATATTAATAAAATATTAAAAAGCAAACAAAAATACTTATTTTTAATATTTTTTCAAAAAGTAAATTAATCAATTGTTGCGTTTTAGCAAGAGCTTTATTCTAAATTATTTTTGTTTTTGCAAACTTTTGTTCCAACTCGACTTAATACTTTTAAATAAAAGTTAAATTTTGTTTAAACTATTAAATACAAGATTGAATCTAATTTGTTGTTAATAGAATAAACTCTTTATTGTGTTGTTAACTTTTTATTGCGCAAATTATACTCTTTTGTATATATTTTATATATCTAGTAATTGTGTTCTCTGTTTTAAGTCTTTTACAATAATTGATAACAAGATTCTTTATATTATCTTAAAAGCATTTAACAAACTACTAAATATTAACAACTATTATATTGTAAACGCAAATAAAATTTATCGCAATATAGCAATTTAATTTGCGATAAAAAAAATTGTATCAAGTATAGATACTTCTCTTCTCGCGAATATATATATACTTATTTACGCAACTTATACACAAAAGATTATTATAGATTGTAATATATTAATATTGCAAATAACAAAATATTAAAATTGTTTATTCTTTTATTCTCTTAATTTCTCAAAAGATATAGTTGAAAAAACAAAAAAAAAGAAGCAAAAGATATATTAATTTAAGATTTGCACTATATATATAAGCTTTATATATTGTTGTTTTTGCAACAATTTACTTATAGCAATAAAGCAACTACAATTAAGAAAAGTATAAAAAAGAAAAAAGAAAGAAAAAAGAAATAACGATATCTATATTTATAACCTATTTAGTATCTATATAATACTAATTTTACTTTAAATTCTAATTAGAATTCTAATAACAACAAACAACAAAACAATAATATATTATAGATTGTTATTGTTGCTATTACGTTGTTTTATAGATTGTGTTAAATTAAAGTATAAATTTATTTTTATTAAACAAGAGACTTTTCTTCTTCTAATTTTCAAAAAGATTTAAGAAGATTTTTAACAAACTCTTGTAACGCTAGTGCTTAGCAAGCGCTTTTATCTTTAATAAGACTAGTATAGCTTCTTATATTACTAAAAACTAGTGCTTTAAGAGAGAAGATAACTATAATATTGTAGCGCTAGCAACGCGCTAGCGTCTCAAGATATAACAAAACACGTAATCTCGAATGTCTATAGAAGTCTCGAATAGCACGGCATCTCTTTCTAGTTAGATAGCGAGAAATAGACTTGCACGTTATAACAAGTATTAGATAGAGAGAAAGTTTGTCTCTCGTTGTTCTTCAACGATTAGTCCTACTACTACCTATCTTATATAGTTGAGACATAGTAATACAAGCCTATTATATCTTACGTCTTTTATATCTTAGTGCGCCAGCGAGGAGCAGGCGCACTTACATCTTACATTATCCCCTTTACTTAGAATTTCCCCACCTTTACCTTCCTCGAAAACCTTTCTTTCGACACCCTTCATAGACCAAGTGTGAGAATCGCTACGGAAGGTAATAATGGATGAAGTAACCGGTCCTCCTAATTCTGCGGATGTTCTTAAGAGAGAGATCTCAAATTGAGGTAAGCATATATGAAAAAAGAGAGGAGATAAGTCAAGACAAGCAGGGTACGTACAGTTTTATTTTGTTGGCAATAACCGAAGAATAACGATTGTGTCTCATAGGGTTTGAGCACTCTGCATCAAGTCAAACTTCGTTATTATTTCTAGTCTGTTTCCAATCTATTGTTATCCTTGACTAATACAACTTTCATCTCGCAGACTATTTATGAAGACATCCGTATGTCCATAAAAGCGATAATGGTGAATTCTAGGGCATCCCACTTGGCAGGAGAGAGTCTTACTTGGCACACTTGCTTCCTTTGCATTTTTTCCACTAGATCTCTAATACTATTGGGCCTCTTCATTTAATGCTAGCCTGTTCTAATTGACCTAGACCTAGAAGAATCTTCGTTGGGAAAGATAACTAATATCACGGAGCAAGATGCCAATCCTAGTAAGCTGGTTTTAAATTGTTGGTAGTTGGGCAAGAACAAAGATCAATAATACGAAGACAGGGAGCTACTAGTATAGATAATCTACTTACACTCTAGGAAACACCTTAGAGGATTATGCAGCATGTAACGTATCGAGATTCTTCTACAAAGACCAGGCAGCATCTACTCTATTAAAATCTTGCGCCTTCTACTATAGTAGTAAGTATACTACCGCAGGTAATGTGCAAGTGAAGCTTAATAGAAAGAAGAGCAGACAAGTGAAAAGAGGATAATGTAATTGTGTGACTAACAATGAACTGGGTCGAGCGAAGAGTTCTTCCTTCGCTCGATGTTCCCTTTTTGTTATTATGCTAAAGTAACTATGCGTTGCTAGGGATGAATGGAAGTACATTAACCAGGATCAAATATCCATGATAGAGGATACCTAAGGGAACAGAAAGGGAAAAGACGACGTGATTAACCGCTTATTATTCCTTGCGCAAGCGCATTACTCTCAAGTCTGTGCTCGTTGCTAATTTCTTCGAACATCTCCCCCGATAGAGATGTCTTACTAGACAACTCTTCACTTTGAAATTTTTGGTTGCATAATCCACAATGGGCCCGTTTTAAGTTCTCTCTGTTGTACGTCGGTTCGATCGGCTGCTTTATAGAAGAGGGCGATAAGGTACGAAGATAAAGTTGCTTGGGAGCAACCGATAGTGCTTTAAGCAAATTCGAGCGGGCGAAGTAAGATAATAGTTGTGTATTATCAAGAAGAGAAGTTGAGCCTGCACATGAAGATCTATTGGAGTCGTTAAATTTGAAGTCTAGTCTTTGAGAATTTCTCGCTGTAAATGTAGCAAGTTAGAATAAGTGCATTTATACAATACAGAGAGCTTACGTTGCTTCTGATGCTTGAGAGCAAAGCTGTTCGAGCTGTTCGACAAGCTCTGATTGAATTGCTTGAGATTAGAACTGTTCTCGAGATTTAACAAGTCCTGAATGGAAAGTGGGTTCCGATATTTATACATATCCGGAGCTAACAGTGAAGTAGGGACTGCGGAAGAATCAAAATTTCTGCTCTTTAACATAATCAAGCTTGGCCTTATTTAACAACCTCAAGTTGCATAGATCTTGATTATGACCTTGTATTTTTAATAGGCTAGAGCTTCGAAAAAGGAATTCTTGCTCCTCTGACATAGGTTGAAGTGTGTCGAGATTAGAGGCTTCGTTGGTCCGACATTAACATCAGAGATTAAATCAAGACTTATAGCAGATCTGCTGTTGTCGTTGTTGTCGTTGCTTCACAACATTGATAAGCGACATATAAAAGTTTAAAACAAAGATCTTGGACAATAGAATATTCTTGCTAAAGATCTCCTGAATAACTAAATCGTTCTTAAGAGCTAAGATCTTCCGTTGTATCTTGAAGCAAGATTCAATTCTAAGATACTTCCGCAACTTCAACCCTTTATCTAGGGTTAACCTTAATTCGAGTTAGGTTCAAGATCGTACTAACAAGCAGATCTTATGTCTATAATTATACTTGCTAGACACTACAAATTACTAATAAATGCAAGACAAACATCGCCAGACAACATATGTGCAATGGCGTTAACTTGGGGGACCAGATTATGGCAAGCTAGATGCAACTAACTACAATACCGATTATAGTTCGATTCCATGCCGGAGTAACTATTAGCAGTGGTCGTCATGCCCAATGGTTGATTGTCTTGCTTACAATCAATAGTGTTATTGGTCTTAACTGATTCTTATCAGTAAGAATATTGCTAGATTCGGCTATATTAAAGCAATTCTACAATGGATTAAACCCGCTAAGCTAGGGAAACAATTATGCCGGTAACAGCAGGAATTTCCTAATTGTAATCTGCTTGCAGGAATCCCTATTTGTACTTTCCATTGATTTCGTCGAGGATATTAATATTCGTCTTCGGTTATTCCAACAATAAAGGAGAGCGTAAAACGAATGCATTATAAGACTTTCAACTACTCTCTTTATAGTTACCACTTCGACAGCTGTGTCGAAGTGCTAACTCAAAAAGGGAAAACCCAAAATTTTGAGAAAATCTCAAGAGCTTATCTCGTCGTTATAATTATGTGAGTCTAACTAAGATATAGAATAATAGAAAGAAGAGTGTGGAACGAATGCATCGTAAGGCTAACAGAAAGTCTACTAGTAGTATGTTGCCATAATAACTTAGCTTTCAACTACTCCCTTTATAGTTACCACTTCGACAGCTGTGTCGAAGTGCTAACTCAAAAAGGGAAAACCTATAATTTTGGGGAAATCTTAGGTCGACTAGCCAACTCAAGAGCTTATCTCGTTATTATAGTTATGTGAGTGCTGCTTCTAGAATAGAGTCCAGGAATGGAAAACAATTACAGAAATGGATTACTGGAGGAAATTTGATCAGCAACGTGCCGGCGAGAAGATTAGTGATAGGAGAGAGATTCTGCTATATGTACTATATACCTATATACTTTACCTCTTACAAGAAACCTGTTATCTTGTTGTCTCATTTTGCCTTGTAAACAATTATTTCCTCTTCCTCTCTTATCTGCTAAGTTTGTCTTCTTTGTCTTATGCAGACTTGTCTTACATAGCGTCAACGATTGATTTTGGTGAATCTTATACCTTACAAGATGTTGCCAATGGATTTGCTAATAGTAATAGTGATACACCAATAATAAATGAGCTTCCTCTTCCTCGTCGTTCCTCGTTGACTAAGGTAATCTTCTGCAGCATTGTCTGACTTAGCCCTACTGATCAAAAGAGACTTCGACAGGAAAGCCTAAAATAATTGGACAAATATTGTCAGAAGACGAGATAATTTATATTATTAGAACATCACGAAATAGAGACAGTTACCTTGAGCAACACTACGTTCCTGTAAAAAGAGAGTGGTACGATACGGTGGAGAAATCTCTAGCTGAAGTTGATTCGAAAGTCCTCGATGTATAGGAAGAGTTCAAGACAACAACACCCAATTGGCCAAAACAAAATTTAGACATGATGGAGAAGTGGCAGACTGAAAAGACCACCAGGGAGGATAAACATAAGGCACTGGAGGTTGAGACTGGCTGGACAAGGCTTTCTTGGTTTTTTAGCGTGTTTCCTTGCATATTTCCTACTCGTTCTTGACTTCTGTAATATCCATGGGTAGA
>JAABUL010001687.1_pt1 | contig 40332 bp, 44 predicted proteins | sample 5559151 | NCBI WGS metagenome assembly JAABUL01 (sample SAMN10711876, study PRJNA513368) | rock metagenome | isolation source: Antarctica rocks | place: Antarctica: Victoria Land, Pudding Butte sud | reverse complement strand
GGGGAAGGGAGGGGGGGAAAGGGGTGAAAGGGGGTGAAAGGGGGCTGGGAAAGGGTGAACTGGGGGTGAAAGGGTGGGAGATGGCTTTCATATCGACGCTACTGACTTTAGACTTGAGGATGATTTGGGATGGCTATGTATGATGGTGTATATATATGAGCTACGGGGGCTTTTTGTTGATTTCGCTATAGATAAAACGATCTTTTTGCGTGAGTAGATTGCAACGTTAGCGATGTTGTGATATCGAAAGGGCTGGAATTCAAGACATGGACGGCCCTGTGTGAAAAAGAAGAGTCTCACATTCATACTTTTACTGCAACTGAGAGGATTGTTATGATGGTAAAGTAGTTATGGAAATATGCATACCTACCCCTCTGCCACCGGCTCCCAACAGGTGACGCATCTTGAATTTTGAATTTCCAATGTAGCAGCAGCAGACGAGACAGGGGCTGGTGGTATAAAGTGCGAGAGATAGAACATTTTGATATTTAAGTGGTGGGGGATGGAGATGTGGCTGTAGTCGTCGACGCAGCCGTAGTGGTGCAGGATGTGGTTTGTGGATATCAGGTGAAGATGGGAAGCGCAGCAATTTCGGCAAGGCACACATGTTAAGCGAATGGCCCATACCCAGCATGTCTTCTCTTGCAAGTGTCTTATATCGCTCTGTGAGTTCAGTGAATCTTCCAAGACAAGATAGAAATGGAATATCAGGTAATATTTGGACCTTGCATAGATCACCGATGCACACAATGTAGATTTCAGATGGTCGTTCCCACGCTACTATCGAGGAATATGCAAGCTAAAGAAATTGGTATCAACGCGGAAGCAGAAGAGTGCACGCTTCTTTCCGCTCTGTAGCACTCCAGCTCTAGTCCCAAAATGTAACCTATTAGTCAAAAATGCAAATTGATGAGCATAGGTGATAGCGCCGGTGCCTGAATGATGTCATAAGTCGTAATCGCGTAAGCTAGATGTGCTGTAGAGCGTAAGTAGATGCTGATGGTCGTGCGAAACAGGATCGAATAGTTGCATAGCTTGAGAATGTTGTGTTGGTGTGTACAAGTCCTGTAGGGTGAATGGGCATGTCGAATGAAAGCAGATCCGCATTCAAGGTCTCTGTGTATGCTGATTAGGTTTTCAGGCGAGCAACAGTCTAGATGTTGTATGGACAATGTCTGCGGTCCGAGAAGGCCTTCTCCATGATAGGCAGATCGGAGGCAATGCCGGGTCTTCGAGATGTACGGGCCATCAGCCAGCTGGTGACCTTGCAAACTATCGCGACGAGTAGTATTACGAGGAAGAGCGCGGCCGCAACCCTTACATACGAGAAAGGCGTGTCAACTTTCCATTCCATCGCAGAATCGATGACAGATGCACTGGAAGGGATTGAGGAGAGAAAGTCCAGCGCGCCACAGAAGTACGTGCAAAATGAAAATGCTGTAGTATAGTGTCAGTGGGAATGAGTCAGGGTTTTGTAGGTGATTTACCAATCGCTGCACCCAAATAGCCCGCATATCTTGGACTGGCCAGATGAAATACGAACAAGATCAAGATCCCCAATCCTAAAGCCGGAATACATCTAGCTAAACTTGTGAGAGAAGCCAGCTTTCCGATGATAGCCGCTGTGCTGTCGACGGTGGCTTTGAGACTTGTTGCACTGAAGGTCACCTCATCCAGCAAACCTCGAGTTGCTTGTATCTCGATTTGCATTTGATCGTGTAGGCGTGTCTGCATCTCCGCCTGACGAGTCTGTGCTGCGTGAAATGTCTCTGCTTTTGATTCAAGACCCGTGAAAGAGCTGCTCAGATTAATCATTTGCTATCCTGCTATTAGCTAGGGACCAGAAGTCTAAGAAAGTGGGAGTATACCTTGTCTAAAGCAGTCTGTCTATCGTGTAATGATGAGACCAGCTGGTAAGACGTTTGCTGAAGACCAAGGTTAGCTCTAAATGGCTGCCCACGAATGACTCTTGCCATCTTACTATCTGATAATGCATGCTATGAATTGCGCTGAGTAAAGCATTGACCTCTGCATTTTTCATGTTCTGAAGCGAACCCTGCAGCTGGTTGGCCAACTCTCGACTATTGTCCCACTGCTGTGTCTGAGTTGCAGCCAATTCTGCGCCACCCTCAATGACCTGCTGAAATACTTTTCCGACGTTTTTACGCAAGTCAATTGAATCAGCATTTGCTTGATGGACATTCTGAAGCGGTCAGCTGCGAGGTCAAGCATTCACTGACCTTCCAATGTACTCACCTGACTCAGATGAGCCGTCTCAGACTCGACCTCTCTTGTTGCCGAGATGACCTTGCTCATCGCGGTCTGTACTGCGGTGTCCATGCTTGCGACCAATCTCTGGAGGAATGACTGTGCCTTTTCGGTCGATGCATCGAGATCCTGCATCAATTCATCTTGAAATCTCTTTTTTGCCAATGTGAAGTCGAGTTGCAGCTGTGTTAATGCGACGTTAGCTTCATCTGTCGCTCTTCCAAGAGCTATGCTAGCATCTGCGCTTGTCTCGACCACCGACTTGTGGAGCCTGATCAGCTGATCTAGAACCTGTTAGCGCTGGAGTGAGCTGGAAGATGCAACCCTTACCTTTCTCAATATCCATGCGCGCAGCCTGGCACATGACGCCAGCATTCTGTCTGTTGTTGCTGTAGCTGGTCCACCACTGGGGCCTTGATTCCAGGGATCGAAGACATTTGCTTAGCTCGTCCTTGCGGATACTTCTCGCGCCCTTCGACTTGGTCTTGGCCGCCGTAGTCAACGCACCGCAGGACTGAGGTTTGACTGAATTAGCACTTCCAATCTCGCACATAGCAAGCTGGGCAGCATAGATCGATCTCAAGTCCTCAATTGAAGCGTCAACGTCGTGCTCAGACCCTTCGATGGAATGACAAGAGTCTAAAAGCGTAGATGCGGCGATGCGGTTGCAAGATGGGGAGGTCTGGATCGAGGCGAGGAGTTCCAGTGCATGAGTAAACGTCCCAGAGGGATCGTCTGGCATTGGTCGTACAAGCGCCACGAGTTCTGCATTGGGTGCGAGTTGGGCCTGCTTTTCAATTGATTGCGTACCTGTTAGAGCTGTCAGCCTCTTTGATACCGGCGAGTGCGAGTCTACTCCTTGAATGATTGCACAAATCACCTACCACTGCCTTTTGCCTTCGAAAATTGGAACGCTGCAACGACATGAGAACAAAGGAAAAGGAACCGCATTGCCAATTGGCAATTGAGCCTGACTGCAGAAGACATCGTTGTCCACGACGTCTTCGCCAGATCAGAGCGTAGAAAATAAGGATATATGGAGGTGCAGAAGGAAGAGAATTAGGAGAGGGAGAATATTTGAAGAAGGAAGATCGGTGATTGATTCACTTCCTTCCCGTCTTTCGGGATGTTAGTTCTCATGTATTCACTGTCGAGCCCTGGTTGCAGTTATTCGTTCTAATGTGAGGGACTTGAGCTTCATCGGGAGCCATGCGTTCTTCTAGAAAATTTCTTCAAGTAGCGACGCAGATATAAAGGGTCTCAGGCTCTCGCTCGCGCTTTGTAGAGCTCTTCCAAGAGCTATGAGAAGGCATTGATACGCCCGCAATCTTTGGCGACGAATATGCTTAGAAAATCAAGCGTAGGAGAATTGTGAAGTCGCGATGTCAGCGCCACGTCACGTGCCCTTCGCTTGGCTTGGCGTCGACTTCAATTCATTCAATTCGATTAGAGCATCTTGACCCAGACATGCACACCATGATCATAAGATCTAATCGCCTATATGCTGCCCCTCGTGGAGCTTCGATATTACCTCCAGATTTTCTGGTTCCTGCTTCATTCTCCCGAATCCCAATAAGACCCCTTTCTTCCACCTCACGATGCAGATCTCGAATAGGTGGTGCGCCATTGTCGCTACCAGCAGAGGTCAACCTGCGAATACTCGATATTCCGGCACAACGAAACAAAGGCATCACAAGGACTGAGCAACCGAGGACGGTAGAAGTAGAGGGACCTCTCGGTACGCCGGACCAAGCCTTCCAGTGGATGCACTCTCTGACTTTGAGTATTGAGTAGGCAAGATGTCCGTACAGCTACCACCTTACATGAGTCTTGAACACAACAAGGAGACCAGGAAAGCTACATTGAGTGTGCTTGACCGCGAAGAGCGGAAGCAGCGTGAGATGTGGGGTATGTCCTGTCCTCCTGATCGTGTTGCCATTGCGCCTTCAAACGTCGTCTCTGACAGCCACAGGTACGACTCGCGCATACCTCAACAACCACATACTAGGTGTCTCAGAAGGTCACACTGCAATTTTACGACTTGTGGGGGTAGGATATAGAGCTACAGTCGAGCCATCAGCAGTCTCGGTCCAACCAGAGTACCCAGGCCAGCAATTTGTCTCCCTCAAGGTTGGCTACTCACATCCCATCGAGCTCGGGGTCCCGCTTGGTATGAAAGCAAGCACACCACAGCCTACGAGAATATTATTGGAGGGGATGGAGAAAGAGGTGGTGAATCAATTTGCGGCAAGGATCAGGAAGTGGAGAGTACCGGAGCCGTATAAAGGGAAGGGCATATTCGTGAATGGGGAGACGATCAAGCTGAAGGCGAAGAAGATCAAATGATTTAAGTCATGCTTTTCCACGAGAGGTTCGACGCGGTGGATGCGCCCTAAGGTGAGGCTTTCAATGCCGGGTGAGATTGTCGTTTGCATTGCATAGCGTGTATTCTGTCCATGATTGCAAGTAAATACTGCGTGCATCTCCATTTTAAGTTGGATGTGTGGTTACCTGATGGTTCACCAATTGCTTTTTGACGTTGTCACTACAAAGCCAGAGCTTCTGGAACATGTGGTCAGCGCTGCCCCGAGGCTCTGCCGTCTTCTTTGCTTTTGCCTTGGCATCTAACTCAGCATCGCTTTTCGTCGGTGTATAAATGTCAACCATGCATGGCAACGTGGAACGGGAAAGCAAAAAGTCCTATGGGAGGGTTGAACCCACCATTCCTTAAGTGGTAAAAGGTCGGATCGAGAAGTTTCTACTCCCTATCAAACCCAAAAATCGAGGAACAGCCGAAGCCACTGGGAATAAAGCCCTTGTGGCTAGCTTAGCTCCTATCCGAGTCTTCTAAAGCTCTTGATCCGACACAGGATGGGAACATGAATCTTTTAACCAGCCGCAAACAGCATAGTCACAACGCAGCAAATCGGTGGTGCAGGACCCCGACTATTGGCAGAACAATGGCAAAAGCTGAGGCGATAGAAGCCACCGTCACGCCAACTGCGCCTGGTCACAGAGCTACCCGCCAGCAAATATTACCTAAAGAAAGGCTCAGCTATTCTCAAGCGACAGTCCCACCTCTCACTGCTCGCGCTTCACACCACGACCCAGTATTCGTCTACCGGCTAGCCCCGACCGTCGATGCTTCAGGTGCTGATTGCGAAGGTACTTCTGTTGCCGCGTCTTTCATAGACCTAGTTTTGGGAAGCATCATCGAATGGTAGCCAAGAGCTCATGAATGACGAGGTTGGGCGGGGGGCGGTATTTTTATGCATAGGAGCAGGCGCAAACAATACGAGACGTGGTGCTGGGTTTTTAATAGTAAACTGCGATGAAATTGGTCGAAACCATAGGGCATTTGATGTATTCAATTTTGTTTCTCTCCCGATGAGCAGAGATTAATAATGCAGATTCACCACTTTCAAGGCAGCAGCAAGTCTGGGATATACTCCACTTCCACTCACACGACGCCATCGATGTCACCTCGTTTACCTCGTTTTACCTAGTGCATTTGAATGAGCAGAGCGCTATGAAATCTAGGACCTTTTATTAGAGCACTCTGGCCCTCTCAATTCAAAAAATGCAACAATCGACCTGAAATCAACCTAGTATGTGCGGATGGTCAATACGCCAATAATTCAGCATTATCACCGCTAAGATATAGGAAGGTCCTTGGATATCAAAAATCGAAGCGCGCAAAAGCCCAGGATGTCCACCTAAGCTACCTAATTTCCGGAAGGTCAAAAAAAATGACATCGGGATATGAGAGGGTATTGGGGATCGCATAGTGCTCAGGATACAACAGTATACCGCCATGTGAGTGGAGCGAGCTTTACTCGCCTAAGTGAGTACCTGTGTCCATGTTGAACGCCGTCATGTTGGGTATCTTCGCTAAAGCGCCGAGGAAATGCAGAGGAAAGACAGGCCATTACCATAGTTTAGTCCGAGTCGTAATCCACCAAGACCGGGGCATGGATGTTGTCGCTGTCTATCCCGTCCATAGCCGGCATCGTTCCAAGGTTCTCCGTCACACTTCGTTTTCGCTTGATCAAGCGCACACTACTCGTAGGCGGAGCACTGGCTTTATCGACTTTTAGAAAAGGATCGAGGATAGCTCTTGTATTGTTCCCAAGCTCTCTGCAGAGGTCCGCCTTCCTCTTCTCGGCTTGTGAGGAGCCTTTCAGTGGGTCTATCCTCTTGATAAGCGCCTGTCTCGACTTCGAGGTGTTAGCGAAGAGTGGCCTAGATTGTGCTTTAATGATAGCCCCGTCTCCGCCAAATTCACCAAAGTCCACAAAACCAGCTCTACGCCTATCCTCTTCTGTCTCCTCCAAAAGATCCATGCCCAAGCTCATCCTGTCCTTCAGCCCTTCCGTCAAGCCCTCCTTCCTTTGCCTGATCTTTCGCTCAGACCTGAAAGATTTCCTTAATCTCCTATTTGCCTCCCCAGGATCATCCCAGTCTCTCTCCTTAGCTCTCTGCAAGTCCTCAATCCTACTCTTATCGGTGATAGCCTGCCGCTTATCCTCCACTTTCCCCTCCAGTGCCGCAAATGCGTCGTTGGATAATTTTTCCCGCTCTTCATCGGTCCTAATCCGAATTTCGCCTTCCTGTACTTTGTCCTCTCCCGTATCCCTCTTCTTCGCCCCCTCAGTAACCACATATGCAGTATTCTTTGGGTCGGTCCTTATCTCGATCCAGCCACCACAAGCTACATGCTTCATGCGAAAGCTGTAGATGGGTGTCGAGTGGTAGTTTCCAACCTTTTTCTTTTCGGCATTAAAGCGTACGCCTTGGCCGATTATGCTGGGCTTGGGACACGTGCTGCACCAAATCGCGAATGGCATTTCGAAGCGGACGGTCAGTATGCCTTGGCCTAATTTTCGAGCGCGGGACCCGAGAGCATGCTTGCCGGCAAGCTTGTTGGCAGAGGTCGTGCCTTCAAGCTCTGGCGGGACATAACGTCCCATGTCTTGCATGAAATTAGTAAGCGGTCTATGATTTTCAGAAGCGGAGCACCTACTGAAACCTTGCATCTTCGCAGTTGGCGACCCTCGAGTCTACTATGATGGTGCCTGATACGTCCCGTAAGTCAAGTCTACCTATTCACGGAGTGATGTGGGTTATTTATCGGTTAAGCTTCGGCAACTTTGCATTAGCGGCACCGATGGGATGTCGATCAAATGTGACGAAGCCGGCGATCAGGTTGTTTGCGCCCCGGTCCCAAGCATCGCCAACAACACACTTCAGCTTGCAGCGTTTCTTGAGTAGCTGAGAGGCGCTTAGAGGAATGCGATGATGGAATGATAGCAGGCCGAGTGGCGAAATACACGTTACAATTGTCAGCAGTGATGTCTCCGCCAAAGCAGGAAGAAACACTAGAGGAGATTCCAGGACGCGATGAATTCGTTTCCAGTCTTACCAAATTCGCAGAGGACCGAGGGTAAGAGCTGTGAATTCAACCTCTGCCTCAGCAACGTGTGCTTTGCTGATACGAGGCCCTGATTATCTAGGATCCCTATCGATTTCCAGGCACGTGTCAACGGCAAATATATTGACCTATTCAAGCTCTATAACCTGGTAGTCTCGCGAGGGGGATACGATGAAGTGACGGCAGAGAAGCTTGCATGGCGACGAGTCGGGAATGACTTCAATCTCGGCACGCCGAACGCATCAGCATATGCCTTTGCACTGAAAACTCTCTACTACAAGAATCTTGCGTTAGTATTAGGTTTGGAGGCTATGGCGGTTACTAACATCTTCTAGGGCCTACGAGATCAAATTTTATCATCGCCAAGAGCCTCCTCCCGTCTCTATCCTCGAGAATTTGACCGCGAAAGGAGGCGATACTCGGACTCGTACTATCGAAAACTTCCAAGGATCTGTGCGTACTGGGTTCGCCAACGGAGGCAGTGACTCTGAACGCGATGGGTCCAGATCACCCAAGGAAGAGAAGATGGACATCGACGAGCCTGGCAGCGGAGGGGGCCGTCAAACACGGGGTGAGTCTATCTATGAAATACCTGCCATATTGCAGCTTACTGATTTACAGCATCACAGGCCTTCGTCAAGCCCCTGCTCCCAGACAGCTGTTCCAACCAGATTTATCAGCCTCAAGACAGACACGTCACTCTTCTGGGCACCTTCAATCTCCTCAACCAGGATCCGCAGCTCACACCGGGTACAACTACTCTGCATCTGCTAACCCCAACAGCGCGATGTTCGCCATCCAAAATTACGAGCCTCCACCTCGAATGGCTCTCACATTACGACCAATTATGACTCCAGGAAACAACCCTGCACAATTCAGAGAGAACCAACGCCGCGCGCGAGAGGCCCGAAAAGTGGAGCTGGGTTTGGTCTCGCCAACCATCAACGGCATGATGAAGCCTGGTGGTAAGTACTTACCAATTCAACCGATGCTTCGAAGCTAATTCGCGACAAAGCGGGCTTCGAGGGTCCTAACATCTACGTCCGGACACTCCAAGGACTACGCTCACAAGTCCGCGAAGAACAGGATTACGCACTCCATCACCTGGTCAAGATCTCCCATGAGCGAGGAGACAAATACAAGTTCGACGCCTTTCCTAATCTCGCTGAGGGCCTCATAGAATACGTACTCGGCATCAGCTCCTTATTCTACGATGTCAAGTGGGACATATCTTATTCGGAAGACAAACACGAACTCAACACCCTCGATGGAATCTCTGGAACCCCTGACATCCTGCAGAAAATTCAGTGCCTAAAGCGCATCGACATACCGGATGAAATGGAATCTGAGGATTTTGCTCACAAGCTCACCAAGACACTCGAAGCGGGGCTGACTATTCGAAATCTGTCTCTTCTGGAAGATAATGCGGTGTACTTGTCGGACATGCCTCAGCTCCGAGATTTTCTATCTATAGCGCTACATCTTCCAGCTTTGCCTGCCACAGTCGAAATGAAGCACTACGCCCTTGAGATTGCCGAGCAAGTCACAAAATACTGGCTTATGGATGAATCGGACCCACTCTACCAGGCTCTCCTCCTCCACGTTGACGAGGGACATGATCGGGGCGCTATTCTTACCGCGCTACGTGCAGTAAGCCGCATATCGATGACCCTCGAAGATACGAATCAACTCAAAAGTGTCCCGGTCTCAGTTATCCGACGTCTGTGCGAATGGATATTACTGGACGACGAAGAGCTAGTTGGGGCTTGTTTAGATTTCTTTTATCAATATACTGCCGTACCTGAAAATCTGGCCTTCCTTCTAACTCACACCAACGACATACCCTTGGGCCCCTGCCTCTCCCAGCTCGCCCGACTACTCCAATTCAATGCATCAACACAGTACACGAAGATTGTTGCCACTCGCGAGATCCCAGTCACAGCAGCAACGGAAATACCGAACGTTCCGGATGAGTTGCTGCAACAATTTTTGAAATACGACGAACCAGATCGATCAAATCACTGGCTTCGAGCTGTGTTTGAAGAGGACCCAGAGTCTCACATTACCCAAATTGCGCTTTGGCAAGCTTACCAATATCGCTTCGGCGAGCATACAACACCACAAGTCGGACTCTTGCCTGCCGCTGAATTCATCAAAAATGTCAGTACCATTTTCGCAGGTGCCAACGCTCAGGTCGTGACTGGCACTACTCAGAAATTTATTATCAAGGGTATCCGACCGCGCCATAATCCGTTAGATACGAAGGGTCGAGCCTACAGCCGCTGTCTGTGGAAAGTACCCGGTTTGGGCCCCTGTGGAGAGTTTTTCATGAAGCCGAAGCAAATGTTCGACCACATAGCATATGGCCATGTTGGGGTAGATCGCAACATGGATGGCACGGCTTGGGATCTTCAATCGAATTCTCGCCCGGGAACGCTCCCACCTGACTGCTTCTGGGCCAATTGTCGGCATTTTTCGAAACGGGACGGTCCGTTGCCGACAGCCATCGAGCTGGGCATGCACATCAAGACACATCTTCCAGACCAATCGAGCAAGGCTGCATTTCGACAGAAACACAATCGCACTTCTGCCACTCAGACGTTACTGCCCACGAAGATAGGTCAGGCCAGCTCGTTCGTTGATCCCGAGCAAGGACGAGAGGCCACGTATCAGTACCACAAACACGAAAACACAGCAGATAGCCAAGGCAATGCGGAAGGGTTGCCGCTGCCAAGCGTGTTGGTGCTGCGGATGATCGTTAGGAACATTCCCAAAGCAGCTGCGCTGCTACAGCCTGACAATCGCGAAGCTCTCTGTAAAGAGGTCACGGAGCTACTTTTTGGCCCATTGAGAGATAAGTTGATGTTCGTAGTGGCCTACAACAAGCCTATGGCTCCTTATGCTTCCGATGTGATGGGATACATTGAGAAAGGCTTGAAGATCTGAAGATGGCTATGCTATGAAGCCGAGGATCACTGTACGATGATTACGAGAAAGCGAGCGTGCGTGCATGCTGATAGGCGTCAGGAGGATGGCAGGTCTCCCCTTTGAGGCATAGATCTGCCAGGATGACATGTTGGCGTAGGGTTCAAGGGTTTGGTCAAACGCTTTCTCTGTGTCGCGGCCCTTTATTGATGAGCAGGATACTGATAGCTGCTTGCAAACCTGCAGTCTATGTGGCAAAGGATCTCGGGGTAACGTAGGGACTTCATCGATCTAGCCTACGGGCGTGGAACCTTAAATCTACCTCGAAGCTCTTTGCTTTCTCCGACCTTCTTACTCTCAAACTCATCACTTTTTCTGAACATCTATACCTCATTGGGTAGCATCAAGCTGTATCAAGATGCCATGAAGTGGCATCTTCAGGCCATCTCACACTTTTATGCTCTTTCGCATGAAATACATCAATCGAAGACGATATGGCTCCTTCGTCAAGTTCCACAATATCAAGTGCTCCGGTAGGACCTGTCTCGTTGCCATTGTTCAAGCTATCTCATTGCACAACAACATCACCAAGAGGAAGCCAGCTATGGACCCATCTCCCCAACCGTTCTGATATGTTTGCCGTTTTCGATACCGTGAGAAGCAGAGGTATTGGTGGCCTAGTATTTGAGAAGAAGGTCTTGAAGTTAATCCAAGGTGGAGATCAGCTAGTCAGTATCCTGCATTAGCCTCTCTAACGGATCGAATGCTGACTTTCCTGATTTCAATAGGAGCTGATTGAGTTGGACACGCTCAGGCATCAAGCACGTGTAGATGCAGACAGATGTCAATCTCAATTACTGTCGGACGACCTCCGCCATGTCATCCTCATCGTTAAGAAGCCACTGCTGGCTCTTCGATATCAGCTTCCCGACGGGCGAGTAAGTTTAGACTTCTCGGAATGCACTTCGATAGCTGGCTAGCTGACCCATCTGAAGATCCGTAGGATCCAGATGAACTTTCGGCCAGCATCCGGCTGCGACACTGCATTCGAATCATTGGAAGGGACTGGCGTGTTTATCGTTTACAAAGACCAGCCCCCCCACGTTCCGCCACCTCTAGAATTGCACGCACACTCTTCATCGAATGCTATGGCCAATTCGCAGCCCCAATCTTCCCAAGAGCAACAACGGAGGCTAACCGCCAGCACTACAAGTTACAACAACTTTCCACCGTCTACTCGACCTCCACAGCTGCGTCCGAACTCATCACAGGCTGCCTTGGCTAGCTCACAAACTCGTTCTCAAGGGTATCAGCATTGTTCCACTCCTGCATACGCGGGCGTACCGTCATGCGTTCAGCCGCCCAGAGTTCACTCTCGTGAAGCCTCCTCCACAGATGGGTGTCTTCGAGCCCAGATTGAAAACTCCAAATTGACGCACTCCCAGCCAAGCTCATCGCAGGATGTCCTGCCTAGCTCGCAACCTCGTTCGCAGGAGTACAACACTATCAACTACGGCACCAGTTCGTATGAGCAGCCCCCTCAGAGTCAATCTCGCTCTAGCTTCTCAGGCAATGGGAGTCATCTAGAGGACTTCAGTAAGCCCATCTTATATGTACGGGATCCCAGGTCACAATACGACAGACCGATGAGTACCAGTAACGCTAGCTATACAAGCCCTTATGGAGATCGACCCCGCTTCATGCCCACTGTTCTGGGACCAGCTGCCAAACAACCGATGCTGCCACCAGCCTCCCGGGAGTTACTGCCTAGCCCAATCTTTGGCAATCACTTACCAGCTTTCGGTGGCTACGTCACCCGACCGGTCAGCGCTCCGGAAACACTGTCAGATAGCCAACTAGTGGACAGCCTCCCAATCAGTCAGTTGCTGCCGCCCCAGCGAGTGTTACCGTTTCCAGAGAAGCCGCCCAGTCGAGACATCGACGCGGGACCCGCCTCCTCCGAGGAACAATCGACGATGAAAAAGGCCGGTAATCAAGTCACCGAGCCTAAGAAAGGGCGGGCTTCAGCCAAGCCAAAGCCTTCACTGATTGTTTCGCTACCAAATTCCTCCGCCCCCACAGGACGCAGAAGGAAGGCGACAGTAGCCAAACCGCCATCAGACAAGGTACAACATTCAAGTGCTCCGTCAAGGAAGCGTACAGTAGCCCAGAAAGACGTTGACCGTGCTCCCCCATCAAGTGCCCCTCCGAAGATAAGTTCCACCTTGGAAGCACTGGAGAGGACTGTGTCGAAAATCGCAGAAGGCTTGACCCCACCGTCTAGCCGAGGCGGTAATGAGAGATGTCCTTTATCAGCGGTGAGCGACAGCGAGGTGAACGAGCGCCAATCTCAACCCTTCGATCGGGAGTCATCGCGAACAGCACAGCTGCCTCAGCCGGGACAGCTTCCTAAACTTCTGCCAAACATCCAACCAGCGGAGTTTTTGGACAACCTCGACGGATGGATCCGAAAGTACCATGACCTACCGGTACCTCAAGCACCAATGACCGCCAAAGAGCAACTGGCAGAATATGCTGCCAGACCGGACGCCGAGAGAGCCAAGATGATCGACGACATGATCCTCGCATGTATTGAAGATGAGAATTTTGGAAAACTCTGCGATGACGTGGAAAGGAACTGGAAGAGGATCTGCCTAGGGTTCTAGAGAAAGAAAAGAGGGCAATAGAGGATGGTCTGTTAACGGTCTGAGGATTCTTTGCTAAGATTTGGCTGATCTAAGCTGTTGCTGAGCCGTTCGCATATACCCTGATTTGCAAAGCATAACTTGGACCGCTATCTTTTGCACTCTAGATAGCAAATTTCTTGTTACAATACAATGCAATGTTGCCTACCAGTTGTCCCACAGTCCAAACGCCATCGCTCTGCATCAAAAATTCATTTCCCAATCACCTCAAGGGCTTTACCCCCTTATGAATCGCAGCTATCCCGCCCGTCATGTTCTCCCACCCTTTACCCCCAGCTGGCAGCATAAATCCCGCCCTCTCAATCATTCCCGCGAACTCCTCCTGACTCGGAAACCGCTCGATACTCTCCACGAGATACTGATAACTCTCCCTATCCCCAGCCACCAGCTGTCCAATCAACGGAATAGCGCCGAAGCTCCAACGCTTATAAACCCCATTCAGCAGGAAATTGTTCACCTTGCTGAACTCCAAGCATGCGAACACGCCGCCTGGTTTGAGCACTCGAAAGGCTTCATGCAGCGCCACTTGCTTGTTGGTGAAATTCCGAATGCCAAATGCCACTGTGTAGAGATCCATACTCGCATCTTCAATCGTATGTAACTTTTCTGCGTTGGCTTCCAGCCAGGATATGCGGTCACTGTTGGCGTATGCCGTCTGCAAACTTCGTTTCCGTCCTTCGGACAGCATTTGTGGGTTTATATCCGAAACGATGACGCGGGAGTTACGATCGTTGTTTATAGCGGAAGCGTGGTCGAGAAGGCGGAAGGCGATGTCGCCTGTTCCGCCGGCTATGTCGAGCATTGTTTGGGGGGTTTGTGGGGAGCCGGGATTCAGGGAGCGGACGAAGTGGTCTTTCCAGAGGCGGTGGATGCCGAGGGACATTAGGTCGTTCATTCTGTCGTAGGAGGTGGCGACGGAGGAGAAGACGGCGTTGACTGGAGCGTATTGTTATCAGAGAGTGTGCTTGTGAGAGAAAGGTCCTGGGTTCTTACCGCGGGACTCTTTCTCTACTTCGGGGACGTTTTCGAAACCGAAGTGGGTGGTTCGTGCATCTTGCTTTGTCTGCTCTTGCTGTGCTAGGCGGTGGGTGCAGGAGAGGCATCTGTACGGTTGTCTGATTGCGAGGAGGCGTCTTGTGAGTCTGGGGGTGACGCGTGAGAGGGTTGGTGAGGCCATTGTAGGGATGGGGCTGAACGACGTTGAGGCTGCTGCCTTTCAGGTTGGAAATAATAGCCTAACCTGAGTGCAAGAAGTCGAGCTGTCGGATTACTGCAGGATTATCGACTTTCTCGAAGACGAGATCATAGGTATGCAAGTATGATACGACCTCGAGACGACTTTGTCTTTGTCATCTACCCAATTAGGTGTCCTATCCGAAAAATATGCGGGGATTTGCCCGCATCGCTTGAGTCACTAAACAGGGGTGGACCTTCAATTGAATCATATGTTCAGACTGCAATTCGAGCTCTTGACACGAACCAACTGATACATTCCTTCTCTTGAGGATATTTATTTTCCCACGTTTACGCTCTTCCAATATCTCATAATGGTTCTCGACATTCAAGACTTCATCGCAGAGCGAGGGGGGGATCCGGACAAGGTTCGCGAGTCCCAGCGTCGTCGCCATGCTCCAGATTCAATAGTGGACGACATAATTGCTACGTTTGAGGATCATAGGAAAAGTGAGTCTTGTCGGTTTGGTGGCAAAGCTAGGACAGCAAATTGATAGGCCATATAGCAAATTATGCAGCAGCACAATTGGGGGCCCAGATCAATGCCACACAAAAGGAGATTGGAGCAAAGAAAAAGGTGTGGCTGCAAAATGATTGAGAGGAGATCATCATGGGGACTGCGTCAGATGCTCATTCCTCATTCCGAATAGGCCAAAGAAGATGCTACCGAGCTGCTGCAGAACAAAGTCGACCTGGAAAACAAAAAGAAAGTGTTAGAAGACTCAGCAAAGGAGAAGGATGCGATGCTACAGAAAAAGTTGAAGACTGTGGGCAATTACGTCCACGACTCCGTTCCAATAAGCAATAACGAGGTAAGGCATCCAGGGACAGTCTTGTTCCGCTCGCCCTGATTGTCATATTCAGGACAATAACGCCCTGATACGGACTTGGGCGCCGGAGGGAGTCAAAGTCGAAAAGCGTGACTGTCTATCACATCACGATGTCTTGCTCGCCATCAATGGATACGATCCTGTACGAGGCGTCAAAGTAGCTGGGCACCGGGGTTATTGCTTGATTGATGATGGGTTGCTTTTGAACATGGCTCTGGTGAATTATGGCTTGCACTTCTTGCGGAAGAAGGGTTATACGCTCTGTCAGCCGCCTTATTTCATGCTTCGGGACCAGATGGCAAAGACGGCTCAGCTAGAACAATTCGATGAAGAACTATACAAGGTCTCGGGAGATGGTGAGAATGATACGGATAAATATCTTATTGCCACTTCGGAACAACCTATCTCAGCAATGCATGCAAGCGAGTGGCTGCAAGATAAGGATCTGCCAATCAGGTTTGTTTTCTTCAATGCGTGATAGCTGTTGGTGGATACTTAACACGTCTTAGGTACGCTGGTTACAGCACGAATTACAGAAAAGAAGCTGGGTCGCATGGGAAGGACGCCTGGGGAGTCTTTCGAGTCCATCAATTCGAGAAGGCTTGTTGAACTTCTCCATGTTGTCCTCTATCACTAACAGGGATCCAGATTGAGCAATTCCTTTTCACCAATCCCGAAGACTCATGGAAAGCTTTCGAGGAAATGTTTGCCAACTCAGAAGAATTCTACCAGTCCCTTGGCCTACCTTACCAAGTTGTTGCTATAGTCTCAGGCGCACTCAATAACGCCGCTGCGAAAAAGTATGACCTCGAGGCGTGGTTTCCATTCCAAGGCGAGTACAAGGAGCTGGTCTCGTGTAGTAATTGTACCGACTACCAGTCTCGTGCTTTGGATATCCGATACGGTCCTAAAAAGCAGACTGATAACAAGAAGAGCTACGTTCACGCGCTAAATTCAACGCTGACGGCTACAGAGAGGACGCTTTGCTGCATTCTGGAGAATTATCAATCTGAGAGGGAGATTGAGAAGGAGGTCGAAAAAACGACCGAGCACGGGACGGAGAAGGTGATGCAGAAAGTGACTGAGAAGGGAGTGAGAGTACCGGAAGTGCTGAGACCGTATATACCTGGAAATCCGGAGTTTGTTCCATTTACGAAGGAGCTGCCTAAAGATTCGACGTCATTCCAAAAAGCTGACCCAAAGGCGAAGAGTAAGGTGGAAGCAGGGGTAGGTAATGTAACGGAAAAGATGGGGAAGCTGAAATCATAACAAGAAACCATGATTGAAGGGATGTTTACCGCTGCTGATCGCTCTTAGACTTGTTGGGTAAACTTGCATATCTAATAGCACCACTGAAGTAGCCTTTCTCGTCGGCAATGCTCTAAATCTGGGGCCCAAGCCTTGCAGAACGATCATTGTGAGAATTGAGGTAGGCGATCAATCGTATGTCTATATTGCCACTATGCTCCAGCTATCCATGACTAGATTATGGACGATAGCCCACTTTCATGCATTATCCCAAACACATCTCAAGAAACCCCGAATAAGGAACGTAAAGCAGAGGCCCAATGGCATATGTCTAATTCACTGGGACTACTTCTACTCGTCCGACCTATTTCAACCAGGCACATCAACCAATGGTATTGACCATAGACTCCAGATACAGAATGAATCCGCATAATGTATGCCAGGTGTCAACGGGTCCCCACATCACAGCGAATCCTCCCTCGAAACCCAAGAACCTCTTTCGCGACAGTAATATCTAGAGACGCTCGTTAGTCGCTCGTCTCCCGAGATTCGCGAAAAGTTGGACATCGCCGCTCTCAGAATCCAATAGGCACCAAAGAATACTCCGCGATATGAATGGTCAGAGGGGAAGTATCATCCTCCCCCTCTTGAAGAATTATAAGATCATTAACCCGGGAGCATAAGCTACCGCCAACGCCGTTGGTCGAAGATAGTCCAATAGCAGGGCGAGCAGCCCACTCTCCTCGCCACACTTCCACCCCTCGCGGATCCTAAGGCACGATTTCGGCTCGCGCTCCTACTCACTCGCCGTCATACCTACGCCCAAGCGTAGCATGTCTACTACTCGATCGTCCTTTTCGATTTCCCTACCTTCTCCAATTTCATCCAGTCCCAGATATATGTCGGACCAGAACGTGGTGTAGAGCTAACATCTAGAGCCTTAGCTTTCGTGGATCCCGAGAATGATGAACCGCTTTCAGACGAAGCGCTGAGATATCTGGCTGAAGGTAGGCATCTGCAGTATCTTGAATTGAGCTTGTCTCGGAGCAAAAGACACTATCCTGGGCTCTTGGAGAAAATGTGTGGCTTGAACGGGATGAATTGGATTTCTGGCCGTTGGTTTGCGGTGGGTGCACGGGGAAATTGGTGCAAGAGAGAGATAGGGAGGGAGGTCGCTGAAAGGGTGATGTAGGAGGTCGGGAGGTTCCTGTTGAGACCAGGTTGGGAGGAGCGACGATGTAAGCTGGGTCAGGGTGAGATCGGCCGCTGTATTTCTTCTTGCACTGCACGTTTGAGCATGATGTGTTGAAAGAGTCGAAGCCGGTGCCGTTCAGTAATACCATGAAGTATCAAACAACACAGCTAGGTAAGCGAGATATCGCAAGGTCTTGGCGCCGGTCTCAGACAGGCCTCTGCCTTGGTCAGGGAGGCAGATGGGAGATGCACAAAAAGAGACAAATTGGACTAAGGCAAAAGGCAAAAAATGCTTGACCTCGCTAAGGGTCGAACTGAGGACCCAAAAATCAAAAAATGGAAACTCGTGCAAGACTATCCCTTTAAGGGTCACCAGGGGATCCAGTCCGTTCTCCGAGAGCACTAGGCACGTTTGAGTTCGACATTCTACACGCTTGTTTCCATGGAAAAGGTAGGTGCTATTAAGACATATATCCAGAATAACGAAATCGGCGGCCAATCAGGGGCCTTACCTCACTTATGTGTTGATTCACTGAGTGAATACTTGGTCACAACCTACTGCAACTCATCTCACTATTCTCATTTTCACAACAGACAGCTGTATCAAATTGTCAAGATAACACTGTACCCCATACATATATACAAGTCATTCATACTCCAGATATCATCCCTTAGTAGCCATGGCCAACGCTAAATTCTACAAAGCCATGGAACGAATCGCCAAGTTCCGTGAGGAGAAAGAAAAGAAAGGCAAGAAGAAGGTGTCGAAGGCTACGAAACCAATTAGTGAGCACTCTCCAATCTCACACTACCGACTCATGCTGATGTCCTATAGCCCCCAAGACCCTCGCCTTCCAGGCCAGAACTGCGCATAACGCACGTTGTCGACAGCTCTACCATGTCATGAACTACATGCCAGACCGCGATGGTCTGCCATTCGAGAGCGGCAAGCAGCTGCAAAGGTACATGAGCACCAAGTCATTCAGCGGCAAACCGAAGCTCAAGGACCTCGATGAGCATGCTCGTGCTTATCTGGCAAAGCTGCTGGAGAAGGACATGGGGGCAGGGTACAAGCTGGAGCTGGCGCGATTGGAGGCGTTGGAGAGGATTGAGGAGGAGAAGGAGATTCAGGAGCTGGAGATGAAGAAGGTGGAGGAGGGGGTTGAGCAGTTGGAGATTGACGAGGAGGTAAATGAAGACGAGATGCGTCCGGGGTTTGGGACAGTGTTGGCGCGGGGGGATTGATCACGATGACTTTTTGCTGAAAGAAGAGCGTATAAATGCACGCTTTGGGGTATCGAAGTAGCCTTTGCAGCTTGCTTACTGTTAAGTCCTGTAGGACACGGCTGGTATTCATGGGTATACATGGACTGTCTTGCACATGTCTGGCTCTAAAATTCTTGAATCTACACACATGTTTTCTCGTTATAGTATCGTTTGGTGCTGATAGGTCTAGATATGAATGGGTATATGTGGATACTAGGATTGCCAAGTAAGAAAAGACTCACTGTTTAAGCTTGTAGGAGCGCATAATTGCTGGCATCACGACTGTGACAAGCTCAATACATCCCCTTTACTGGGTCAATCGAAGAGCAAAAGCATCACCGCCGTTATAACCCCTTGGCACGATCACCCGCTTGCTAGTTCTAGCGGCTTGGCGACATCAGGGCGAGAACTGCCGGCGTATCGCCAAGTATCAAAAGCCGACGCAAGCCGTGTTATTCAACGCCTGTCTGTGATCATCCAGTTCATACGGTCGTACATGAATAGATAGGTCTCCCCTTGGAAGCGAGTTCCTTGCACCATTACACTGTGGTCTGTTCGATATGGTGGTTCTACCCGTCATAATAGCACGATGCCAATCTCCCGCGCCAGGAACACATCGCTCATCCAAAATGCCATCTGGGGTCGATGCCTACCACCAGTATCCCGGCGGCGCAACGCTCTACACCCTGTTCAGACACGATGGAGCAGTGTGCTCTCACAACAGCCGGGTTCAGATCAGTAAGTTTACTCCATGATAAGTCTCTCACAGAATACTAACCCTTTCAGCGTCCATTTCCCTGGTGCCGTGAACAGCAAATTCACCACCAATCTCTCGTTCGTACATCCAGATACGCTTCCTGCGATGCCGACATATAGAGTTATGGACTCGGATGGCGTGATTGTTGACAAGAGCCGGAAGCCTACAGAAATAAGCAATGAGGAGATTATTACGTGGTACAAAAACATGTTGACGGGTCAGCCTACACTCGGGAATTGGAGGACGTAGAATTGCTTCGCTGAAGATCCGTGTCAGGGCTACAGTCAGCATCATGGATCTCATCATGTATGATGCACAAAGGCAGGGCAGGCTAAGCTTCTATATGGTAGATGAGCAATCTAAACAGGATTTGTTGTACGATTGGATTCTAACACTTCTTAGGTCTCAGCGGGCGAAGAAGGAATTGCTGTCGGATCAGCTTCCGCATTAGCTCCAGAGGATGTTCTCTTTTGCCAATACCGAGAAACAGGCGTCTTTCAGCAACGGGGCTTTTCACTCTCGGATTTCATGAACCAGCTCTTTGCCAACTGCAAAGACCCCGGCAAAGGGCGCAACATGCCCGTTCATTATGGCAGTAGTAAGCTCAATATTGTACGTTTCCCTCTCATTCTCTCGCTCAGAACCAGGTTGACTGGATCCAGCATGCCATATCCTCCCCACTAGCCACTCAGATCCCACAAGCCGCTGGTGCTGCTTACGCACTCAAGCTCCAAGCCATGCAAAACCCCGAGCTTCCTGATCGAGTGGTAGCCTGCTACTTTGGCGAAGGCGCCGCCAGCGAAGGAGACTTCCATGCCGCCCTTAACATAGCAGCAACACGCTCTTGCCCCGTTATCTTCATCTGCCGCAACAACGGTTTTGCCATTTCAACTACCACGATCGAGCAATACCGCGGTGACGGAATCGCTAGTCGCGGTGTAGGCTACGGTATCGACACCATCCGCGTCGACGGCAACGACATCTTCGCTGTGCGCGAAGTCACGAAAGAAGCCCGTCGCATGGCACTCGAAAATGGCGGCAAACCTGTTCTGATAGAGGCGATGAGCTACCGTGTATCCCATCACAGCACCAGTGATGACAGCTTTGCCTATCGAGCCAAAGTCGAAGTAGAAGATTGGAAGCGCCGAGATAACCCAATCACGCGCTTGCGGAAGTGGATGCAGAATGGAGGCATGTGGGACGAGGAGAAAGAAAAGGTGGCGAGGAGCCAGATTAGGAAAGATGTGCTGAAGGCATTTGGAGCCGCGGAGAAGGAGATAAGGGGACCATTGAGGAACATGTTCACGGACGTTTACGAAGAGCTGAGTGAGGAGAGTAAGGGGCAGATGAAGGAATTGGGAAGGCTGCTGGACGAATACCCTGAAGAGTATGACGTGAGCGAGTTTCAAGGTGGTAGGAAGGGGCTGGATGAGGATGAGTGATCGATGCTGAATAGCAGCCTGCTCATAACATCACGTGAGATCCGTCTGAACATTTGCAATGCGTCCGATGTCGTAAAGGGCGACACCTCTAGCCGTCCCCTGTAAGACGAGAAAACCGACATTAAACCGAACAAGCAGGACTCTCCTGTCCTTCAACATCAGCAGGGTCTTCGTAGGTGGAGATGATCCCATCCGAACCCTTGCCATTCACGAGGTCCGACATCGTAAATCATCGTCGGACCTTTCGAACCAATTCGTCCCAACAGTGCGTAGTCTGCATTGGTTCGGCTCCCTCGAGTAATCAATACTCTTCGGTTTCACTGACTTTGAATTCATCTTTGTGCGTGTGGGCTGTGCTGTTTACTTTTGAATGGCTGTGTAGATATATATACGGGTTCCATGACCCATTTTGATTATTATTCGGTGACGAATGCGCTGTGGAGAGTTTTGTAAAACACGATTACATGCTTTCCCACTCGATGTTGCATCTCATGTGATCGTCCTTATGGTAAGTGTTGTTCCTCCTCGAGGTAAAAGTCAACCCTTGTTCAGAGGCTTTACATGAGCAGAAGCTTGAGCACGCGCTCAAACATTCATGGCTGAATGGAGGAGACACGACGTTCTGGCGGAAGAAGATTGGATCCAAAGTCCAATGAGCAGAAAGAAAAAAGGGTGATTGGCTTCAGAGCTGATTGTTCTGAGCTAATCACCGTCTTTTGCATCACATATTACGCAAAAGTCTTCAGCAACCAGAGTATAAGTATTTAGCCCAAGCGTCTTCTGTTATGAGGTTGGGAATTTAGGCCTAGCCGGCAGCTCTTGCTTCTTCTGGCCATTGTACTCGCGCTTGGCTACGGTTTTCAAGCTGTTATTGCTTTAAAATGCGTCTTGCTGCGAACACTCCTTGCAAGGGGGAAAAGATGTGGTGATGCGGTTATACTGTCGTCTTTGTGAACCCCTCTCGACCTGGGAATCAGCAAAGAGGTGGTAGAACGTTTGCGGCGCTTGATAGCTAGGATTGATCCTCCATGGTGCTATCGTCTTTCCTATCGCATTTCCAGCTAAGCTCATTCTTTGTGTATGAAAAGCCCATCTTCTTCAGCAAAATGCTGGCGTGCGATTGTGATTCGAACAGCAGCAGACCCGAGTACCGAGCCATGTCAGATTCTTCGATGGTCACTTCATGAGCTCACGTCTTCCCTTCAGCGGTGTTCAAGGCTATCTACCAATGCTTCCTCTGCGATTCGACCATCAACGCATGATCGCATTGCACAGGCCAAAGAATAAGTGTCAGACTGCTTGGATTTCATGACAGCATACAACATCTTCGTCCTTCACCGCCTGCCGATCGACAACGCAACGGATCTTGAGGGCAGCGATCGAAGTGAACGGCTCTCACTGTAAAGAACTCGAGACCCGATGGTGGAAGCACGGATGACGATGGTTCGTGTCGAGCAGTGAACGATATGGGTGCTTCAAAGACGACATTGATGTCTGCCATAGGATCAACATACAAGCGATCATATCAAAAGAGGAAAAGGAAATGCGGGATTTCCACGCAATGCCAAGATATGATAAGCGTCCAAATATAGCAGGTCCAACTCTCCCGCTACAACCCCCCAGTTAGAGGATTGTTTTACTGCAGTGTCTTGGCTTACGATGTACAAAGGCCTTTTCCGAGATTTTCTCGTTGCAACAGACGATCCCTGACGTCGCACACGCTGCTCCGCGGCCCGGGCATTTATCACAAATAGAAAACAAGGAGGCGCTTCGGGGCGTATTAGGGTAAGACGGCCGAATGGAGTCAAGGTTGCGGCTGTCTCTGTAGCGATTGTGCCGGCATCGAATTTTCATTCTGCATAATAGCATCAACCAGCTCTCGAGGCATACTCGCGACAAAAGTGTTGTCTACACCCATCTTCCATTCCAGCCTTGTAAGCCCGGCCACGCGACAGAAGGATCTGACTTGCACTTTTCCGCCCAGTATAAAATCCCACATCTCCCCCACCCTTCCTCCCATTAACTAAATTGCTTCTGTTACGTCGAGGGTGCAAGGCCTACACGATACACTATCGTCGTGGGTTGCCCCTCAGTCGTTGCTGCCTCCTTGATGGGGTAAGGCCCAGCCACATTGTCTTTCTGGCGTTGGGGAACGGCGCTCTATTCCAGCATCTTATCTACTCTACAGTAGCTCCAACACTCCTTCCACACCCTTATGAGACCGTGGCCTCTGCCTCCCACGATTCCCCTTCCCTCGGCTTGATCCGCTCTCGAGCTTCTTCGACTCTTCACCCCCCTGCCTCGGCTGGGATTCTGGGAGCCCCGCGAAGCGAGGCTGACCTGCAAAGAGCCCGACCTTCCTGAACAGCACACGGTGATGTTGATCGAAGGCGAGAAGTTCGCCTGCGAAGCTTGCGTGAGAGGGCACCGAGTCAGCACTTGTCAGCACTCGGGTAAGCCTCAGAGCTCTCCCTTGCTCCGAGAGGGTCTTCTCGCGGGCGCTTGCTGACAGGAACGAAGACCGGACTCTCACGCACATCAACAAGAAGGGAAGACCTGTTTCTCAATGCCCTCACTGTAGAGGCTTGCGCAAGGCGAGGGCATCACATGTACAATGCGAGTGCGGGGCAAAGCCGCATGCTGGGTCGAAGGAGGAATGCTTCGATAACAAGAGTGACCCGGGCGACTTTCATTCCGACGCTGGGTCCGATGCACCCGAATCGAAGACATGTTGCTGCTCTCATGGGATGCGTTGCACGTGTGCTTTGAAGAAGGAATACCTAGAAGCCGTACCCGAGATCGTCGATATACCAGTCGTTCCTCCGAGAAGATCAGCGAGCTCTTCAAAGCCTCGTCTACTCAAAGCCGGTTCCGAAAACTCGCTGACTGTGTTTACGAACGGTCACCACAAGCCGGTCCACAAGCACAATGACTCGGCTCATAAATGCGGCCTACCATACAAGATCCCCATACCTCATAGCGTTCCCGGGTCAGAATACGCCCGACGCTCCACGGACAGCCTGCCATTGATTAGGAAGAAAGAGGAGACGCACTCCCAGCTTCACGAATCTATATCTAGTGCTCAGCAGGAAGTACGGTTGGTTAGATCCGAGCATGGATCTCCAGAACCGAGACCTCGCTCCTACACCAATGGACAAGTGCCGCCACTGGACCTTCCATACCGTGCATACAACGAGACTATAGGCCAATTCTCCGATCTCGGGGACTACTCTCAATCTCCCGGCGGCTTTGACAATTATTACACAGCGGAAGAGCAACCACCCGTACTTTCTGCAGGGTTGAGCATGCCTCCCGTAGACTGGTCTGCTCTTGACCTCGATAATGGAGCTTTCTCCGCCGCCTACAGCCAGCCACCGTCATATGCAAGTTTTGACCACAGTAACGTTGGTCAGTCAGGGCTCACGACATCATCTTCCGGGGAGTTCTCAGACGTTGGAGACTACATGTCGCACAACGTTCAACCCTCCCCCATGCGACATGAATTGCCATCGTCATCGGCTGAAGAGCTTAGCTATGACCGATTGAGCTCGTCGTCATTTACCAGCCTCCCTCAGACGTCGATGCTCTCATCCAGCAACCTGAATAGTCTGGACTACGAGACGTTTCTAAACGCGAGTGCATCTCCAAATGAGTTTGAAGACTCATCAGCTGGCGTTCCGTTGAGCTCGGAGTCCTTTGCAAAACATGGCTTTACCGTGCACGACGCACAAAAGCTTGCCCACCCAGATACACCAACAGAAGCCATGGGAGGACTGTCCTTGCCTGCACCTGAAGAGGAGCATATATGGGCCAAACGGTTCAGTCCCGAAGCCGGACCATGCATCAAGCCGGACGAGGTGGAGAACAATCACTGGGCTCAATGACACAGGTGGAAAGGCAGGAGGCCTGCGGATCGATTATGAGGCATGATACTCGCTTGGTTCGTGTAGATAGATTTCATGTATTTTGGCGATCTGTGCATTTTGCAGGCCGGGTTCATTTTTTCATAGATAAAGAATGCCAAGTTGACAAACATTGAAGCTGTGTTTCCACCATCGCAAGACGTTGGATTAGATATTTAGCTACCGACAGACGCGAAGGGTACGGGTCGCACGGGAGGAAGGGAAGTGGAGTCCTCAGCCATTGCCAATCGATCGATGGATCAAGGAGCATGGGGTAAAATGCCTCATTCCGTCCCGCCGACAACAACACGATTACTAAATAATCTGGGTATCTAAACTATGAAAGCACGCTTCCACGCCCCGTCCATCGTCGCATTCCTAGCAACTATCCTATTCCTTCCATCAATTATTACATATCCCGACCACAGCTCCTCGCTCAAGATTGGCGCATCTTGATTCGGGACGGTGATGGTGTTGGTGCTTGATTCGGGATGGGAGTAGGAGTGGATATGATCAAGCTCTCTTCTTCCCGCCCGTAATCCCTCCCCCTTGGTTCTTCTGACGGTAGGCGGAGTAGCCTACGTAGGCGGCGACGAGGAGGCCGATTATTACGATATTGCCTATAAATTGGGTCGTTAATCTTCTGTCTTCTCTTGGATGGAAGGGATATGGATAAGGTAAGGTAAGGGGAGAGAGTTACCAAGAACGAAGCCGACGGCACTGCTCATGAGGTCGAAGACTGAGCTGAGGAGGGATTGGAAGAGGTTGAAGACGGATTGGAAGGCGGAGAGGATGGTGTTGAAGATGCCGCTGAGGATTTCGAAGAAAGAGGCGATGAGGTGTTGGAGGCTGTCTAGGAGGCCCATTGTTGAGGTTGGGTTGGGGTGTTTGGCGTGGTTGAAATGGATGGGGGATTGGGGTTGTGGATGGATGTGTTTGTGTGTGTGGATGAGTTGGTGGATGGGAACGTGGTAGGTGGTGAACTTTGTAAGAGAGTAAACAAAGAATATCAAGGTTTGGGGTGTCTGGGGGATCGGCATGACGAGGAATGACGCAGGGGTCCTTTTCTGGGCGTGTCTGCAATTTGCAGTGCTTTCACTGCCTGTTTGGTATCTTGTAGCACGAACATCATCTTACTCGTTTTTCTCACGTCAATAAAGCTTGATTTGAGTGGTAAAGATGAGTACGGAGGTTAGGGAGCGCCTGGATGGCGTTGCTCTCCCGGGGCGTGGAGGAATCATACGAGCGCAAGCATGTAGGATCAATATTACAATGAACCTACGTGCAAAACCTATAAGAATGAAAGTTCAAAATCCAATTGCGAACCACGCATACAACGGGCATAAGAATGTAACAAACATGCACAGGCTCGACCGAAGCAACGAAGCGTGCGAAGGTATCATCATGTCGTGCATGTTTTGCGCACGGGAGCGCTAGTTGACTGACATGGCTAAACTTCGGCGTCTGGCGCGACCACGAACTTTTCTTTAGACCATCATGTATAGCAGATCTAATCCGTAGCGCATTCTCGATTGCAATGGCGAAAGCGAAAGCAGCCAAATCTTGGGCCGAGCAGCTCGCAGATCTGGATGATCCGACTCCAAAGGGTACCATGAGACCTCAAATGTCATAGAATCTGCGCTGCTAATAAAGTTACATTGCAGAGCTCGATCCTGAGGATAATGGGCCATTACAGAGTGGCTCAGAGAGTGAGGGTGGCGGTTCAGATGATGCCCGAGCACATTATGTGGATGTTGGGTACAAAGCATTGCTTCTTTGCTGGCCTTGCTCCCTCTGACAAGGAATAGGAAGAGCAAGCTTCGTGAGCTTAATAAACCGCAACGAGACCTTGGAGTTCAGTATGCTGGCTCGAAGATAAGTCGAGATGTACTAGAAGCGGAGAACGATGATGGACCATTTGGTCAAGGAAGTGAGCAGGAAGATTCGGGCAATGAGGTATTTGCGGATCCAGAGGATGATATCGAAGATCAGAACATCGATGAAGACGGTGAGATCGATAGCGACGAAGCGTTCGAAAGTGGAGACGAACGCAATTTCGAAGGCTACACTTTCAGAGGCAGCAAAAAGGCCAAATTGGGCCACGAGGAAGCGGGCTTTGAAGATGAGGAAGCAGATGGTCTGGACAGAGAAGTTGAGAATGAGGATGAGGATGTTGATACTTCTGCTGCTGGTTTCGAGGACTTGGCGAGTGGTTCAGACCGGAAAACGGAGGACATATCTGATGATATAGAAGGAGACAGCGAAGTGACTTCTGCAGGGAACGACAGCGATGACACTAGCATCAGCGATGAGTCCGATGAGCCAAAGGCAGATGACCGAGCAGCCCTCCGCAAGATGATGGCCGAAGAGCAGAAAACAGTTGCAGCATCCCTTTCAAAAGCAGCAAAAGCAGACGTTGAGAAGGGCCGGGCCATCAAAAAGCAGCGAACTACCTTCGATACGCTACTAAATACACGAATTAAGCTGCAGAAATCTCTAATTGCTACCAACTCTATGACCACCTCAGATCCTACCTTACTTGACCACACCGAAACTATACTTGCCGCCGAGACTGCGGCTCTAAATCTCTGGAACACCCTCTCCTCGCTACGCTCCTCTCTACAAACCTCAACTTCGAAGAAGCGGCCGTTCTCCGCCACCTCCTCTTCCACTCCCTCGGATCTCTGGGAACATATGAAAGCTCAGGAAGACTCTCTCATCCCCAGCCGCCGAGCAAATCTAACAAAATGGTCGCAAAAGACCAACCCAGCCGCAGCCCTCCCACGCGCCAACAAATTCTCACAAACACCAACACAGCAGCCTCTCACCAACATTCTAGACCAGCAACTCTCAGGCACAAACGGAGAAAAACTAGTCAACAAAACCAGAACACCAAGAAGCTGCGCACCCGTCCAAGCCGCAGCCCGACTCACCGCAGACCCAACAATCTACGACGACGCAGACTTCTACACCCTCCTCCTCCGCGAACTAGTCGATCAGCGCATGGCTGACTCTTCCAAACACACGCCGACTGCGAATGGCAGTGCAGATCTGCCCTCCCTCCCCAGCCAGCGCGATTTGAAAGTCAGAAAGCAGATTGATACCAAGGCTAGTAAAGGACGGAAGATGAGATATACTGTCCATGAGAAGCTGCAGAATTTTATGGCGCCGGATGATAGGGGGAGTTGGGGGGAGAGGCAGCGGAATGAGCTTTTTGGGAGTTTGCTTGGGAGGAGGATTGGGTTGGGCGAGGATGATGGGGTTGGTGGTGGTGGAGATGGGGAGGGCGGTGAGGAGGGTGAGGGAATGGAGGGGGTGGAGGGGGGTTTGAGGTTGTTTGGGTAATTTGTATTTGAGTTGAGATCTTCGGGGTCGTCCTGTTGGATCAAATCGAGGACTTATGCCATATAGTATTATTGAGACGTGTTTAACGTGATCTGGGTGGCGTGTAATAGACCTCGAATTCTCGGAGATATTGAAAAATGGCTTCGTCAGTCGTTTGAAGCCCTCATCTATCCAGAGAGATACAAGATATCACAACTGCTCATTCCTCCAAATCTTCCTGACTCATCCCCGATCCACCAGGCGGGCCAAGATAGCTATCATTCATAAGACTTTCCGGCAAAAGCTGACTATCAGTCAATCTCATGCCATTCCACTCAAATCCCATCCATGGATCCCCCGTTTTGCGGCTCTCCGACGGAGATGAAAGCGGTGGCGGCATAGGCGGAGGAGAAGATGGAAAAGTCAACGAAGACAACGACGGCATGTTCCGTGGAGATGGCTGCGTGATGTCTGTCGTTGTTGCTTGTGAGGGAGGAATGGGGCGGTTGAATGGCGTTGCAATTGGGGGGAGGATTTGGGTCGGTATTGTCATTGGTGCTGGCATTGAGTATGGTTCTTCGGCTTCGAGGGGGGGTGATGAGGGTAGGTGTTCGTTGTCATTGATGTTGTCGTTGGGGGTATCTGCTGGGTGGTAGGAGTGCCAGGCGTTTTCGTACTGTGATTCTGTTTGTAGATCGCCAGGCTGTGTGGCGCGTTGGAGGTCGGAGAAGAGTTGGGCGGATGCTTCTTCTGATTCTGAGCGTTGCTTGCATGGAGTGGTTATGTCGTCTTCCATACTTTTATTTAGTGCCGGAGGATTGTCTGAACAGCCTCGGCCTTCTGGGGGCTTCTGAGGGGAGCTGGCTGTATTGGGTGCATCATTTTTGGAAATCTGTGCATTCATCTCTAGCTCACCAGGTAATGGAGCAGAGCTCTGACCCAAGTCTATGCTTTCATTATCGGTATCCTCTCCATCGTAAGCGAAATCTGAATCGAATATTTCCTTCGTAACTTTCGCACCTTCAATAGGACTGGAAAGATTGGCTTCGGAATCTCGGCGCTGGCTTGAATCTGCCACTTCACCAGAACTTCTCCATCCAGTAGCAATTTCATGTGTTGCCAAAATAGAGTTGTCGTTCTCAGCAGAGCCTTTCGGCGTGTTATTTGGGAGCACGGGTTCAGTATTCGGTCTGAGTCGTGAAAATATCAGACTGTTTTCTTCCTCGTTCTCCATACTATCCTCCACCTCCAGTTTCCTCTTCCATAACACACCCTTGCTTGTAGATAGTGCGAGTAAAGTATCATTCGTGGACCTTTCCTTCAGCGGTGATCTTGAGTAAACTCGAGCTGATCGTCGGCTTTGCGTGGATAGAGGGGAGTCTGCCGGCGACTGTGATGACGGAATCTCTCTCTTCCTCCAAGTACGAGGAGTCACGGGCGGAAGCATGAGTGTTGCTGTTGGGCGAGGGTTTGAGGGTTTGTTATTTCCCCTCTTATTTGTTAGTTCTATTTCTTCACGCTTCGTTTGAAGCTGAGGCTCTATCTTTGCGGCTTTGCGCGCTGAGCTTCTTGTATTCATCTTCCGAGTGAATGGTTCCTTGGGCTCGGCCGCCTCCTCTGCGATGATACGCCTTCGCTTTCTCCCCACAGGCGATGCCACGTAGCTTGGCTCCTCTTCTCCATCGGTTTGCAGAGCGTCACTCTCAGACTCTGGATGGTAAATCGCATAGAACGGGTTCATCTGCGTGATTGTCTGCTGGTATTTCGGGAGTGCCGACCATGTTGGCGGCTTTTCTCTGATCGTTTGCCTAGGCGCTGGAAGGTAAGCTTGCTTGGTATTTGGCACTGTCTCGTAGAACTTGCCACTCGAGCGTCGCTTTTTCGATTTTAGTGGCATGTTTGTCGTTTGAAGTTCGTGGAGAGAAGTCAATTACTTGAAGTTGAGTTGAATGCCAAGCCATTTTTGACACGCCGGACGCGCTCGTGACGTCGATGAATATCCCCAGATCTGCTGACACAGCAATACTTCGTTTCGTCCAAACAGTAATCGCACTATCGATCAGAGGACAAACTATGAAGGTATGAAATGTTCCTTGGGCCTAGCGAGCGATGCTGCGTTGCGTTCCCCACATGACCGGACCTTGAGGTGACTTGTTACCATAATTGCTTCCTACATTTACCGCAAGCCAGCCAACGTGTAGACTTCATAAGTTTTTCCTAAATTGCACTTTCATGTGCCTTCAAGACAAGCGTTCAAGCGATCATTTTGGTTGTCATGGCTCGAGGCAGAAGAGGCGCCAAGTCAGCCGCTACTCGGAAACCTCCTGCAAGCGGAGGGCCGCCAGATGTGTACAGGGAGATGCTAGTCGATGCTGTCTCCTCGTCACCTACACACAGAAGTGAAGAGGATCGACCAGTAAAGCGTCGCCGAGTCGGTGGACGTATCGTCACTCAGGGAAATGAAAGGAGTCCTTCTCTTCAGTCCGATCACAGCAGCAGGGTTGCAGATACTAGCGACTTCGATGATTTGTTCGAAGATGTAGAACCTACCCCGCAGCGGATAATTCAAACTGAGTCTGAAGACTCTGCGGCTAATGATATGGACTGGGAAGAGGTCGAGATCAGAGATCACGAAATGCATGAAGACACGCCAGAGCCTGAAGACCCCGATAGTGGGCAACTCAATCTGGTGTTAGGAGGCGACGGCGAGCACAACGTCCCATCCCATAGGAATGTGAAGCGTAAGCCAATGACGGTTGAAGACAAGAAGCTTAGGCTGGAAATCCACAAAGTGCATCTGTGCAGTCTACTTGCGCATATCTATCTTCGGAATCACTGGTGTAACGATATCGATGTTCATGTAGGCGTTCAGCGTTTTTGTCTCTCTATCTTCCGTCTGCTGAAATCGCCCTTCTTAGACCATTATTGGAAGGCTTTTGACAAAGAAGAACATCTCCTACCTCAACCCCGACGAGAATAATTCACAATTTCAGCGATCCCGATCGTTTATGGACGGTTTGACGCAAGCCAGCGACGCTTTCAAAGGGGAGTTCAAGGTAACCTCGCGAGGCATGGCCAAGCCAAGGTGGGCAGACAGCCCAGAGACACTGGCACTTGTACGCTCTTTTCAAATTCCCTATTTTCTGCCGCTACTATACGCTTAGGAATATTGTACTTATATTGCATCCCCAGCTGCAACCCCCGAATGATATCGACCTCCCAATGCAGATTTCAGATTTCCGAGAGGCTGCCCACCATTTAGAAGCTTCACGTGACATTGGTGCACAGCTCTTCTGTGCTATGTTACGTTCAGCTGGTGTAGATGCGAGGCTCGTTTGCTCGTTACAGCCGCTTCCCTTTCAGCCATCCCAGAAAGTCGAGCTGCACCAAGTGGAATCACGTGCGAGACGATTAGCAAAGGAAAGGGCTCGAGCTTCGAGTCATGCAGAGAACGCAATGGCTGAACCGAGCAACGTTGGATCCAATGCTTACAAAGAAGGTCAAAGTGAAGAAGGACACACGGCAGCATCGCGATCCCCACAAATGGTACAAATAGCGTCAGCAATGCAGGCTCTTCCGTCCAGAAGTCAGTATAGCCATTCCATGTATACAACAGCCAGCTAATGATAATAGAGCGACGAAAACCCATCCGAGAATCCAAGTATCCCATCTACTGGGTTGAGGCCTTCAATGAAGCGGTACAGAAATGGGTTCCAGTAGACCCGCTTATCACCCAGACTATCGCGAAGCCTTCTAAATTCGAGCCACCTGCAGGCGAGCCGGAGAACCATATGAGCTACGTTGTAGCTTTCGAGGATGACGGATCTGCTCGTGATGTCACCAAGCGATACGCCAAAGCCTACAATGCAAAGACAAGGAGAGGAAGGATCGAAGTGACAAATGGCGGAGAAAGGTGGTGGCGGAGAGTACTGAAAATGTACAAGAGATCTCACAGCTTCGACCGAGACCAAGTCGAAGATGCAGAGCTGGCTTCCAAAGAAGCCGCGGAGCCGATGCCTAGGAATGTGCAAGACTTCAAGAATCATCCGTACTACGCTTTGGAGAGACATTTGAGAAGACATGAGGTGATTCATCCAAGACGAGAAGTTGGTAAGGTGGGGACTGGACGAGCTGGCAAGATCAACTCATTGGAGCCAGTATTCCGTCGCAGAGATGTCCACATGGTCAAAAGCGCAGACAAATGGTACAGACTAGGTCGAGAAATCAAGGTTTGCAGTCCCCTGACCCTTATAACCTTTGACCTCCGAGCTAACCTACGACTCACGAATAGCCCGGCGAACAACCACTAAAACGTGTTCAAGCGCGGAAAACCCGAGGATTGAGCTTGGATCTCGAGGACCAGGATGCAGCAGATGAGGACAACGCAGGGACAGCGCTCTACGCTGCTCACCAAACGACGGTCTACTCGGCGCCTCCCGTGGTAAATGGTCGAATCCCAAAGAATGTTTACGGTAACCTTGATGTCTATGTTCCAAGCATGGTGCCCTTGGGCGGCGTTCATGTACCGCACCCAGAGACTGCGCGAGCCGCGAAGATTATCGGCATTGACTACGCAGATGCTGTCACTGGATTCCTGTTCAAGGGTAGACACGGTACTGCCGTCACAAAGGGGGCTGTGGTAGCCGTTGAGTATAGGGAGGCAGTTGAAGAAGTTATCAAAGCCTTTGAAGATGATCGAGCAAGAGCAGAAGAAGAGAGGAAAAGCCTTGAGGCGCTGAGAATGTGGAAGAGAATGCTGGCTGGTCTGAGAATCATGGAGCGGATTGAGGGCTATGATGTTGAAGGTGAACGAGGCGAACGACAGGCTGCCATGCAAGAAGAGCTGGAAAGAGCTGATCAGGAGGACGACGAAGGAGAGGGGGGCGGGTTTTTACCTGATCGTGATGCTGAAGTTGACGTTCAGCCGACCGCAGGGAGTATTCCCGCCAAGGGCTGGGCAAATATGGTTGACGACGTCAGTGGTGGTTTTGTGCCGGAAAACGAAGTTGGAGAATTACCCGTACAATATGAGGTTGACCCAACACGACCAAGAGATCCTTTCATTGACAATTTAGAGGACGACGACGGTGGCGGCTTCCTCGTCAACGATGCTGACGCAGACGCCGAAGAAGCACTTCAGGAGATCAACGCGAAGGACGAAAAGACGCCGTATCATATTGATGAGGATGACCAAGAGGATACTCCGCAGGGTGCTGGCTATTTGCCAGATGGGGACGTGACAGTTAGTGAGCCTAATAGCAATGGACCGGCGCTCGAGTTGACCACCGTCTCGACCAAAGACCATACCCCACCCCCAGCGGTCCCAGATCTACCGGACGACGAGCTCGAAGAGGCGGTGATGTTGCAGCAGCTGTATGAGACGAGCGATGTGGCTCAATCTCCGGACGTCACGCAAGACGCAGCAACCCCCAGCCCAGATGATGGACCTGCTGAGCTGAAACCAAGAGACCTACCAGCTGAGTCGACAACAACACTTCCGCCACTCATGTCTCACCCATCGACAACATTCCCTTCCCCACCAGAGAACGAGGACGTGAGGGAACGGTCCATAAAGTCCGAAAGCTCGGGCGACGAGAAAGGCTCATTGCTATCACATGATCCGGATGACGAGGACGCAGACCCAGAGTGGCTGACGTGAGCCTCTTGTGGTTCTGCATATCATAACAGTTGAGTGGAGAGTCGAAGGTTCTCGGATCTTAGAGAGTTAGAGAGTGTAATATACCATTCACGTCTCCATGTATTACCACATGTCCATTCCATTACAGCCTAGAAGATTTTGCTTCCCTTACGGACCATTTTTTTTCACCCAACACCCTCTTTCTTCTTACTACCCACATCGTCCCACACATCCCAGTAGGGGACTCATTCTATAAGTAACATCATGTACATGTAATGCGACATCTACTTTGATCAAGCATTAACAATCCTCGGCCAAAAGAGATCGTACGCAACACGATTGGCCAGTGGTGGCTAGATCATGCCGAGAGGTAGATACCAACGGAGCCGCAATTGTATAGCCTGCCTGAAAGGTATATTGACTGAGGACGCCTCGAGTTTAAGGGATATCTCAACCAATCCTTTTCAGGTTAGGATTTTTTTTGGTTGCGAGGTGGCAACTCGAATCAATCACGAGAGAACGCGGCAGCCGGCTCAGATTACTCCTTTATGAGGGGGGATGCTCTTGAGGGATCTCAAGATAAGGAGCGCGCAAAGCACCTCGATCGTGTGATAGTTAAATAATATGCAAGTTTGTGGTAAATGGATGCATCATTGCTCGAGGGACAGAGTAGGGGCCATACACGCATTCATATTGTAAAAGATCCAAGGTAAAGCTACCCAATAAAAAAGCGGTTGTAACGCTCGATGACGCGGGGAAGATTGTAAGCATATTGACATTCATTCAACGAAGCATGTGGGCAAACTCCCAAATTCGAGGAGCCTCGTGCAGTATCCCGACGGCTTCAAGACCGAGTTGATTGGTATTCCGGTGCAGATCTTCTCGAGGGCTAAGCCGTGAGTGTCCTTGTCAATTACTATAGTGACTGGTTTTGCTGTTCTGCGCTCGCCCGCCCGCCCGCCCAAATTCACCCGCCTAATTCGCCCATTCTCGCCGCCCGCCCGCCCGCCTAAACTCATATTGGGCGGGCGAGAATAGGCAAATTTGGGGGAGTGAATTTGGGCGGGCGAACGTGTCGGCGGTTTGGTGGATTCAGGCGGGCGAGACTGGGCGGGCGGGCGGGCGGGCGAGATTCATTTGGTGTGCGAGATTTTGTATAGGCGGGCGTATGGGCGGAAGTTATGTGGGCGGTCGCCCGCCCGCCCAATCTCGCCCCCTTGCTGTTGTAAACCCGCCTGATCTCGCCCAATCCCGCCCATTCTCGCCCACCTGCTGGAGTAAATTCGCCCGATCTCGCCCGATCCCGCCCATTCTCGCCCACCTAAGTCCGCCCGATCTCGCCCACCTAAATCCGCCCGATCTCGCCCATCCTCGCCCACTCAAAACTCCCCCGCCCGATCTCGCTCGATCCCGCCCAAACGGGCGAGAATGGGCGGGCGGTTTGGTAGGCGAGATTGGGCGGGCGAGGAACATGCATTGTCATCGTTCAGAAAATTTCAATCGTTGTTTGAGTCAATGGCAACATGCGCTTGTTACCTCTATCAAGAAATACATTCGTGTGTGAGACATTATATCTCTTTAGGATCGATGGTGCTTTGTAAGTCTTCACTTCCATTCTTGGCTAGCTTGTCAATGTAGATGTCAAGCATGCTTTCTATCCTGCGCAGGCTTCAGGATTCTTATTTTGTATATGGTTGTAAGATGCTTGTACGAGAGTGAGATAGCTGATCTATGTTCTTGCTCTGCAATTTTTTCAATTTTCTTTCCGTTGACAGGGACTAGTTCTCACCCTTCATCTTTCACCAATACGGAACACTCATTCATTCCTTCTGATCGTTACTGCTTTCCGTCTCTCTTTCTTGGTTTCAAGATTGTTGAAGAAGCTGTTGTCGTGCGCCGGCCTAGACAGCAATGAGACCACCTGCAGCCCCAGCCTCAGGCACCGTCGATCAATGCGACTAGTAGCCTTGCTGCCTACCCGCTGGTCGCCTTATTTGAGAACAGCATAAATGAGGCTCATCTCGTTGGGGGCTTGCTTTCGACTTCGATATCGGTGCTCTGGTTTTTTTGGAAAAAAAGATAGAAAGGCCCGCCATTAAAGAAAGTAATTCTGAGATTAACATTGTCCATCGAGCCGAAATGGATTCTCCACCCGCTATCATCCCGAATGATGAGTCCGAGCCCGAGAAACTCCTCGCCGACGACAGACTCTCAAAGATTACTATAGAGAAACAAGAGCTCGCAAGCATGATTGACGCCGCCGTCGAAAACGTGCTCTCACGCATAGGAAGCTTCTCTTGGAACAAGAATTCGGAAACGTAGACAGAGACGCCGCGGCATTCTCACATGCAGAAAAGCCGACCGAAGATCTGAAAGCTGAGCATCGAAACCTTACGACCTAGCTCGAGCAGAAGCATAAAATATAGAAGAGGGAAGATAGGACAGAGAGGAGGGAGGAGAGAAAGAAGTTGGTGGAGGAGATTGAGAGGATACTTTTAGAGCTGGAACATAGGCACGAGGATCCTGAAGATCCGATTGTGCTTGTTGATGCTGTAGGGAGGAAGTTTCTCTTTCCGTTTGAGAGGTGTAGGAGTTGGGGGGTGTGTTTTTGTTCCTTGAGTTTACTTGCAACTGAGGTGGGCTGGAGTTGGATGGTGTGCTGAGGGTTTGTGATTAGGGCTTCGAAGACTTGGTCAAACAGGCTTCCCTGCACGTCGATGTTGTCAGCGGCCAAGTCATTACCGGCTACTACGATATCGTCAGTCCAGAAAGCCATGTCATCATTCCATCTCTATGGGACGAGAGCATCGAGCCTGGATGGGAGGTGGGTATGCACATGCGGCCGATGCGTCTTAAGGGACAGGAGTCGCTGGCTGACGATGACTGGTCGATTATTGACGAGCATTGGTGTCCGTGAGCTGGAGATCGGGGAAGGCCTCGGGTACCCGCTGGACCGTTGGGGATTACAGCCGATGAAGGTAGCCAATGCGCATTTGTCGCGTCGTGCCAGATTGTTGATGATCCAGTAGCAGAGAGGAGATCGCCCAAGAAATCTACACCTTCGTCCCCCTTGTCACAGAAAATCAATTCGAAAACCTAACAAGAGGTATCTGATGGCGAAAGTAGGCGCAACGAAGCGTTATATACAAGTAAATCTCTGCATGTCCCTGGGATACGCGATACCTGCGCCTTCGAGATCATCTCTCAAACGCGACCCTCCATACTCTTCTCCCCACTGCCTTGGTCGTCCACTGCGACGAAATTGACCCCTCTGTCGGTATTCGCCAGCCTCACCATGATGCCTCTAGCCGTATGCTCCATGTCACTGACTTCTTCTAGTGGCCGGTTCTGATGCAAACGATTCGGATCCTCCAAACCATGGAAGATGAACGCCAGCGGCGACGACTTCCATATCTGCGCTCTCTCGCCCGTTGGCCTTGTCTCGATTACCATAGCTGCGAAGAAGATGACTGTCAACAGCACCAAGAAAGCCGGAAGCGCCAACCAACCCCACCGTACTTGCAGGCATGTGTCATTGCGCATCACTGCGCCCAATGCTGGCTTGCTCTGGTTACTATGGCCGTTTTGGCGAACCAAAGTAGTCATGGTATCGGAGATATTGTGGAAAGTGCTGTTCACACGGTCGAAACTGATGTTGCCGTAATTGTAGATGGTCTGCAGGTTTTGCGGGCCGTTGATGGGGTCTATTTTGCCGTTCTCGTCCATGGCTCCATTGATGGTGCCGTTGAAGAAGTAGTCGAGGTAGCTGTTCCAGAGGCTCATATCAAGAAACAGATCGAAGGCATACAGGCATCCGTGTGCCAGCATCGACGAGGGGTACGAGGAATTACTAACGATTGTTGGATCGAATGTCAGGTTGTAGGAGAGCCACCGAGTGCTCGGGTCAACGACGTATATCCCTCGCCAACTAACGAGCTCCGCTCGAAAGGGTCTAAGCATTCTGTATCAACAGTGGCTAGGTAGTATCTGCCAGCCCCCAGCGACTGATCCGAAAAGCCCCAAATACCAGCACTTGAGTCCGAAACTCAAGTCTCATGAAAACTTCCAGTTGACACCGAAGCTCTATCTGTAAGATTTCAAATTCAGTATCGACCTGTGGACGCGCGACTTTTGAGAGATTGACGAGTCCAAGAGTCAAGACCTGTGAAACATGCCTTGCGAATCCACATACTACTCGCAATGGGAAAAATTATTTCGCTTACAGGTACGCACACAAGGATACATCGTGCAGCTTGCTGCACCATAGCCTTTGCACTGCCATGTATCGTTTCCGCTTTGACAGGTCTCATTCAAGGTAGAGGACAGGGGAGCATTGACCGGGTCACGAAAGTAGGGATTTTGCGCCACAATGATCTCCAATTCGTTTCCTTGGCCATTTCCTTGCACACTTTGCATGGCAAATGTGCTGTTCATTGTTGCAAGGTTCCATACACTATTGCTTGCAGTGCCTTCGTTGGTGGTAAGAGTCCCCGTGGAATTGATGGATGTACCAGATGGAAGGTAAGATACGATGCTCTCAGCTGACCTGCTGAATCCACTTGCTACCCCTGAGTCACTAGTGCTGGCATTTTCGAAGATGAATTTGAGATCATCTGTGATATCTTTGCAGCCGCCGCAGTAGCCAATCGTGCTGTACGGCTGCGTGAACGAGCAATTTCCTGTCAGACAGCTTGGAGTCACGCCGCCACCTGGGGAAAAGATTCCTGCGTTTATGGCAGACTGCAGCTCAGGCGGAATATTGATGAGTCCAGCGCCAATATGGGTACCATCAGATATGTAGAGATTCGTTCGAGGTATCGTGGCCTCCTGACCTTGAACGACCAGATCGCAGCCATAATAGCGTATGATCTGTTGTGCGAAGGGATCAATGACAAGCATCAGAATAGTAATCAGAGCTCCACAAGAGGATAGGGGATGTCGCAGGCCAAGTTGCCAAAGGAGTTTGAGGGCACCCAGAGGTCCACGACTAGCTGAATCATAATTCACGATGTCTTCAAGAGGCCGGTCATCTTTGAACCACCGCCACTTAAGCTGACCTGCCCGATTCTCGAATCAGCAACCGTCCCAGAGCAATGTGTAATCAGAGGCCGGGGAAAGGCGGGGCAACTGCACTCGACGAGGGATATCCTATGCGGGAAAATGAAAAGCTAAATCGCTTGATATTGTACATATCTGATATTACGAGACGGTGCTGAGGAAGCGTTTGATTGCGATCATCATTACCTTGCGTCCTCATCAGGACAAGCCACTACCGCAATGGCCTTATAACATCTCTGTCAACTCTCTGATATCGATATACGTCGTGATTCTGAAGGGAGCGGTTCTACTTGTGACGGCAGAGGGTCTCGGTACGTACATCCTTGCTAGAGCCAAAACAAAGATGAAGCAAGCACCAATCTCTAGCCACCAGTTCTTGAGAAAGTGTGCGCGGCGTCGGGTGGGAAGTGCTTTTGTTTTAGCAGAAGCAAACTTTGACTCTTGGCTGCTTCCCAGTGAGTTGCGGCGCAAGAGCTGCTGCGTCGTTGGGCCAGGCTCGGGGCTTGGACTTCTCCTGGCGGCAGCATCACTGTCACTTATCTCATTGGCCCTGCTGCCATGAGAGCGTCTCGGCCAATGACGACGGTGGTTTGGAGGCGATGGTGATGTACCGTCCATGTTTGTCGTTCCTCACAGCAACAATTAGACGGTCTGGGCAAGGGTTGAATTCGGTGAAGTGTTGATGTTCGGAAGTGGTTGGGTATTTCCTTCAAGGGCGACAGTAGAGAGAGAGAACCGCCCTCTTCTTTTCCCTTGAATATGTCTGCTTGAGGGATGAGAAGAGAGCGGATGGAGTGCAGACATGATGGCGACCACGCACCATATGCTATTCTACGGCTATGTGCCGTGGAAGGATTGGAAGGATTTGCTCCGCCTCCTGAGGCTCCCCCCCGCACACCCCGGCAAAACTAGGGCCGTCGTGAAGAAAATCATCAGCGCGCAGGTGGAAGGCAACCTGGATGTATTCCGTTCTATTCTCTGGAGCATTATGGATGTAATCCAGTGCTACAAGTATGTCGTGCATTAAGAATTGTATCGTGTCATCTCGTGGTGAGTCGCTGAGTGTTGAATGTTTGACCGAGGTAGCTGAAATTAGAAGTCCCTAGCGTTC